>Ga0169931_10000028_pt1 | contig 185924 bp, 154 predicted proteins | sample Kivu_15m_20L_FD_129675 | JGI IMG/M metagenome (GOLD analysis project Ga0169931, IMG submission 129675) | Freshwater microbial communities from Lake Kivu, Western Province, Rwanda to study Microbial Dark Matter (Phase II) - Kivu_15m_20L... | ecosystem: Environmental > Aquatic > Freshwater >...
CGCATCGTGGTGGGGTGCGTCCCCTTAAACTTCCACGCTTGGGACACGGCTTCGGCCGCGATCCCGTTTTACTTGCGACCGGCTCCGACCCGTCACCCCCGCGGCCATGAGAAGTATCCAGGCCTTCAAGGCGATCGACCGCAAGGACTTCAACCAGGCCGCGACGTTGCTCGAGCAGGCGATCAAAGCCAACCCGAGAAACGCGACCGCTCACGCGAACCTCGGGTACGTCTGCTCCGTGCTGCACCGCGACATCGACGCGCTTGCGCACTCGGAGAAGGCCCTCGCGCTCGATCCGAAGCTGTCGTTCGCCTATGTGAACGCGGTGGTCTACGCCGCACATCTCTCCGAGTTCTCGAAGGTGAAGAAGTACGGCGCCGCGGCCCTCGCCCAACCCAAGGGCGCAATCAAGCCCGACCACCTCAAGCTCGTCCGCGAGCGACTGAAGGACCTGCAGCCCCGCGTCTACACCGTGACGTGGACGATCGACCCGAAGGACGCGTGGGGCGAGGGCGGAAAGGGCAAAGGCCCGTTCTTCGCTCCGATCCCCGCCACGGATCTGCCGTATCAGTCGGCGTCGTTCGAACTGGCGAAAGCGAAGTCGCACGAAGTCGTGACGCGGGACGGCGTTCGACTTCTCAAGTTCGACGCGGACGGACCCGTCGAACTCACCGCGAAGGCGACCGTGAAGTTCGTCGACTACCGGCCGAAGCTTCAGGAGAAGTCCGCGGCCGCGATCCCGGACGAAGCCAAAGCCTACCTCGGAAAGGGCCGCCGGCTCGATCCGGAATCCGACCGCGTGAAGGACGTGGCGAACAAAGTGAAGGGCCCCACCCCGCTGAAGACCATCGACAACCTGCTCGTCTGGCTCAAGGCGAACATGAAGTACGAACACCCGACCACGTTCGAGAGCGTGGACGAGATTCTGAAGCGCGGCAACGGCGATTGCGGGGCGTACTCGGCGCTGTTCGTGGCCGTGTGCCGCGCCGGCGGCATCCCCGCTCGGGAAGTGTGGGGCGTGGTGAAGTCGAGCGAGCGGTTCGCGCCGCCGGGGCACCTCGGCAGCCACGTCTGGGCGGAGGTCTATCTCGCCGGCCAAGGCTGGGTGCCGGTGGAACCCCAGAACCTCAAAGGGCTCGGCCACCAGCCCACGGGCTACGTTCGGCTCATGCACTTCGTCACGCTCGGGCACGATTGGCCCATCACGATGACGATCGCCTCCGCGCCGCAGTTCGGCAAGCCGGCGACGATTCCGAAGTACGTGGAGAAGGTGATTCCCGAGTGACTACTGATGGTCGCCGAAGTCGCGGTGAGGCTCGCTCCGCACGTACTGCGCTTTCCGCGATTCGTAGTCCTCACGATGCTCGGCCGGAACCAGCGCGATGGCTTTCTCCTGCCAGCGGACGGCTTCGTCGAACTGGCCCGCCTCGGCGTGGGCCGCCGCGAGCGTGTCCAGAAATCCGGCCTGTTCGTAGCCCGTGAGTTCGCAGGCGCGGGTCGCGTCGCGCACGGCCTGCTCCCCGTCGCGGAGATCGCCCTGCGGGCAGGTCGCCCGAATCCACCCGAGGTAGTTCAACGTGCCCGCGTTCTCCGGATCGAGTTCGTGCGCCTTCACGTGATCGGCCACCGAGTCCGCATATCGCCCGAGCTGATAGTGAATCGCGGCCCGCAGATTGTACGTGGTATCGGAGTCCGGATCGCGCGCGACCGCGGCGTCGGCGTCCGCCAGGGCGGCCGCGGTGTTCCCCGCCTTGCGGTGAGCGATGGCACGGGCGAAGTACCCCCGCGAGCCTTCGGGGTTCAATCGGATCGCGGTGTCGAAGTCGGCGATGGCCTCATCGAAGCGGCCGAGTTCGTGTCGCACGTAGCCGCGTTGCACGTGCCCGGCCGGATCCTCCGGATGAAGTCGGATCGCCTCGCTGAAGTCGTTTTCGGCGTCCGCGAAGCGTTTGAGCCGCACCAGCGAGAGGCCGCGGTTGAAGCGCGGAGCGGCGTCGTCGCCGTCCAGGCGAATCGCGGCGGCGAAATCGGCCAGCGCCCGATCGTGCTTGCCGACTTCGGCCTGCGCGACGCCGCGGAGGTTGAGTGCGCCGACGTTCTCGGGTTCGAACCGGAGCAGCCAGGTGAAGTCCGCGATGGCGAGGTCATGCTCGCCGCGTTCGGCGCGGATGCGGGCGCGGTGCCAGAACGCTTCCGCCACGCCGTGCTGCACGCGGAGAGCGTTCGTCAAGTCCGCGAGCGCATCGTCGATTTGATTCAGGCTCTCGCGCGAGAGGGCTCGATAGATGTAGGCGCGGGCGTGCCGCGGCTGGATTTTCAGCGCCTCGGTGTAGTCTTCGATCGCCTCCTCGTGCCGCCCGAGGGACGAGAGCGCGTTGCCCCGGTTGAAGTAGCTGCGGAACAGTTTCGGATCGAGGGCGATGGCGGCGGCGTAGTCCGCGAACGCGGCGTCGAAGTCCTTGCGGCGGCTGTGGACCGCCGCGCGGCCGTTCAGGGGGTCCGGGTCGTCCGGCGTCAGTTCGATGGCTTGCGTGTAGTCGTCGATCGCTTCGGCGAGTTGGCCCGAGTCCACGTGGGCGGTGGCGCGGTTGTGCAGAGCCGCCGAGTAGTCCGGCTTCAGTTCCAGAGCGCGGGAGAAGTCCTCGATCGCGTCGGCGAAGTTCCCCGCCGCCGCGTGCGTGTTCCCGCGGTGGAAGTACAACTCCGCGTCGAGCGGGTCGAGGTCGATGGCGCCGGAGAACGTGGCGGCGGCGAGAGCGTACTCGCCCCGCCGGGAATACGTGTGGGCTCGGCGAACGAGCGTCGGCCCGTCCGGGCCCGGCGAGTGGCTCATGCACCGATTATACGCATCAACTCAGCGGAATTTCCGCCGCCTCCGCCGACCCGAGAAGCAGGTGGCGGATCGCGTCCAGAAGCTGGGACGGGCGGAAGGGTTTGTGCAGGAATTCCATGCCGCTCAGGTCCGCATTCGCTTCGAGAATCGCGTCTTCACGCTCCATTCCGGACATGAGCACGACCGGCAACCCCGGCCGCTGGCATCGCACTCGCTCGATCAATTCCAAACCGGACATCTCGGGCAGACGCAGGTCCGTCACCAGAATGTCGATCGCGTCCTCGGTCGATTGGGACAAACGGATCGCTTCCTCCGCGGATTCGACGGGCAACACCGAAAGCCCCGCCAGTTCGAGCGCACGGAGAACGAACCCGCGGACGAACGGCTCGTCGTCCACGAGAAGCACCAGCCCGGAGATGGCGTGCCCGGCCGGATCGTATCCGATCACGGTGGCGGACGGTCGAACGCGGGCCATCGAGAGGCCCCCCCGAAGATATGGGCAGCGACACGTCTCAAGAAGCAGAAGCGGAATCGGCGCGAGAAACACGCCACCGGGAATTCGGATTTCGGGAAATAAATCGGCTACGCCCGGAACCCATCGCGGGGTACCTTGGTGACATCAACGGGAATTTCGAGGAGATGCCATGACCGGACCGTCTCGCCGCACGTTCGCGAAATCCGCCGCCGGAGCGGCCGTCCTCACCGCGGCGGGTTATTCCCGGGCCCTCGGCGCCAACGACCGCGTGAACGTCGGCTTTATCGGCGTCGGCAATCGCGGCGACCAGCTGCTCGATGCCTTCCTCAAGAACACGGATGTGGACGTTCCCGCGATCTGCGACGTGTACAAGCCGTACCTCCCCGCGGCCGCGGCCAAGATCGAGAAGGCCGGCGGGCACGTTCACGATTTCCACGACTACCGCAAGTTGCTGGAACAGAAACTGGACGCAGTCGTCATCGCGACGCCGGACCACTGGCACGCGCTGCAGTTCATCGACGCGTGCCGGGCCGGGAAGCACGTGTACTGCGAGAAGCCGCTCTCCCTCACCATCGGCGAAGGCCGCCGCATGGCGGACGTGGCGAAGGAAACGAAGCGCGTGACGCAGGTGGGCCTGCACCGTCGCAGCACGCCGTTCGTGATGGAAGCCGTGAAGCTGATCCAGTCCGGGGCCATCGGGAAGATCACGGTCGCGAAGAGCTACCACTACCGGAACGAGACGCCGATGGGCATCGGCAGCCCAAAGGACTCCGAGCCGCCGGAAGGGCTCGACTACGATCTCTGGCTCGGGCCCGCGAAGAAGGTGCCGTTCAACGCGAACCACTGCCTCTACAAGTTCCGCTGGTTCTGGGACTATTCCGGCGGCCAACTCACGAACTTCGGCACGCATTACCTCGATGTGATCCAGTGGGCCATCGGGCAAGACGCGCCGAAGGCCGTCGCGTGCCTCGGCGGCAAATTCGGCGTCACGGACAACCGCGAGATCCCGGACACCTGCGAGGCGATCTGGGAGTACGACAACTGCCTCGTCACGTTCAGCCAGTTCAACTGCAACGCGAGCGCGGGCAACCCTCGCGGCACGAGCATGGAGTTCCGCGGCACGCTTGGCACGCTGCTCCTCGCGGATGGCGGCGGTTGGGAGATCATCCCCGAGAGCAACCGCACGGAAGAAATGCCCGCGCTCTCGCCGATCGCCCGCGCCGAGAACGCGAAGCAGGGCCGCGCCGTGAAGCAGGCCCGCCTCCCGGACATCAAGAAGGGCGAACCCGAGAGCGCCGTCCTGCACGCCCGCAGCTTCCTGGACGGCATCAAGAACGGCACGCCGACCACCTGCCCCGTCGAAACCGGCCATCGATCCACGACCACGACGCTGCTCGCCCGCCTCGCCCTGATGCGCAAGAAGTCCCTGACGTGGGACGCGAAAGCCGAGCAGGTCACGAACGATCCGGACGCCAACAAGCTGCTGACGTACGAGTACCGCTCCCCGTGGAAGTTGGGATGATCGCCCGTCGAGCCACCGGAGTTGAAGGCGATCGTCGAGCCACCGGAGTCGCTTGTTCGCACGTCGCTCAGGCGAGGATTTCCTTCACGATCCGGGCAGGGCGGCCGTCGGTGAGGCGTTGAGCCTTGCCGCCATGGTGATACACGAGTTTGTCGTGGTCGAGGCCGAGGAGGTGAAGGAGAGTGGCCTGGAAGTCGTTGGGCGTCACGACGTTCACGGCGGCCTTGTGGCCCACTTCATCCGTTTCGCCGTAGGTGATGCCGGGCTTGATGCCGCCGCCCGCGAGCCAGCAGGTGAAGCCTTGGCCGTTATGGTCGCGGCCGGCTTTCGGGTCGTTGAGGTCGCCTTCGCAAACGGGAAGGCGACCGATCTCGCCGCCCCAGTGAACGAGGGTCGTGTCGAGGAGCCCGCGTTGCTTGAGGTCCTTGACGAGGGCCGCGGCCGGCTGATCGGTGCGTTGGCAGATTGCGGGAAGGGCGCCCTTGATGCCGGTGTGCGTGTCCCAGGGTTGGCCGCCCAGGAAGAGTTGCACGAAGCGAACGCCGCGTTCGACGAGTCGACGCGCGATGAGGCAGCGGGTTCCGTATTCCCGCGTCTCGGGGCGATTGAGGCCGTACATCTCGCGAACGCGTTCGGGTTCGCGATTCACGTCGAGCGCCTCTTTAGCCGCGATTTGCATCGACGCCGCGAGTTCATAGCTGGCGATGCGGGCTTCGAGGTCCGCCTCGCCGGGGCGCATCGCGAGGTGGCGGCGATTCAACTCCGCGAGGAAGCCGAGGTTCTGCTTCTGAACCGCGTCGGGCACCTCCAGCGGTTTGTCCAGGTTCAGGATGCGGGGTTCGTTCGGGCGGAGAACCGTGCCCTGATAGAGCGGCGGCAGGAACCCGCAGTTCCAGTTGTGCGTCGCGTCCACGGGGTGGCCGCCCGGATCGGAGAGGACCATGTACGCGGGCAGATTTCGCGCTTCGGACCCGAGCCCGTACGTGATCCAACTGCCCATCGTCGGCCGCCCCGTGACGCCCGCGATCCCGCCGTGGAAGTAGCGGATGGACACCTCGTGCCCGTTGAAGCCGGTGTGCATCGAGCGGATGACGGCGATGTCGTCCACGATGCCCGCGGTGTGCGGAAGCAGTTCCGAAACTTCGGTGCCGCAGCGGCCGCGCTTCGCGAACTTCCACGGGCTGCCGAAGAGTTTCTTGCTCGCCCGGTTCACGAAGCTGTATTGCACGTCGCCCTTGTAGTCCTGGCCGTTGTGCTTCGTGAGTTCGGGCTTCGGATCGAAGAGATCGACGTGGCTCGGCCCGCCGTGCATGAAGAGCGAGATCATGGCCGTGGCTTTGGGCGCGTAGTGCGGCGGCTTCGGAGCGAGGCTCGGCGGCGCGTTCTCCCCCGGCTTCGGCGGCGCGGCGAGCAGTCCCTCCCTCCGCAACAGATCCGCCAACGCGAAGAAGCCGACCCCGGCCGCCGTGTGGGTCAGGAACGATCGACGAGAGTCGAAACGCATGGACGTCTCCATCGCGCGAAGAACCCGGCAATGCGGGTGAGGGGCGGGCGGCGGACCGGGCCATGCCCGATTCGCCGTGGCGGTCATTCTATGGATCAGGCCACGAAGACGCCGCCGAGGTATCCGGGGAGCAGTTCGGACGTCATGGCCGGGAACGGGTTCGCGACGCCGAGCACGCTGGGGCCGCGGTAGATGCGGACGGTGGAGCCCGCGCCGGGGCCGTCGCCGACGATGAGTTCGAGCGACGTGATCTCGGCGTCCGGGCTCACGTCGCGGATGGCGATGCGGGCCCCGCCGCGGGCGTCGACGTCCCCCGAGAAGAAGTCCGCGACCGTGTACGGCGCATTGTTCAGGAGCGATTCGCCATCGAAGATCAGGACCCGCGGCGCTCCGCCGGCATCGCTGGAGACGGCGATCTCCGGGATGCCGTCGCCGTCCAGGTCCCCCACGGCGACGAACAAGCCGAGCCGCGAATCCGGATCGAGCGCGAAGAAGTCGTTGAAGAGCCGCTGCGGTTCCTGGAAGCCGGTGAGGGTGCGGCCGTCGTAAGTGGCGACGCGCGGGCCCGCGCCCGGTCCGCCGGTGACGACCAGTTCCGCGAGATGATCGCCATCGAAGTCTCCGAGGGCGACGCGGAGCCCGCCGCGGAACTCGGGATCGAGCGCGAAGAAGTTGTTCGTCGGAACGAGCGTGCCGTTCCGGTTCAGATACAGGGTGACGCGCGGGCCGCCGCCCACGTCCGCGGCCACGGCCACGTCGTCCGTGCCGTCGCCGTCGATGTCCCCGGCGGCGATCATGAGCCCGCCGGTGAACTCCGGGCCGAACGGCTGGAGGGTCGCGACTTCGGTGCGGCTCTTTCCGTCGATCAGGGCGAGTTCCGCCGCGCGGCCGGGGCCGGACCCGAGGGCGATGTCGCGAACGAGGTCCGGGAAGAAGTTCCCGCTGGCCACGCGATCGGAGCCCAGCCCCGGCAGCGTGGGGAGGCCCGTCACTTCGAACTCGTAGATCTCGCCTCCGGCGGCGGGCAAGATCGTGATCGTGATCGGATCCGAGTCGCTGGCCAGGAATCGGGCGTCGCCGGGGAAGCGAGCCAGAACCGTGTGCGTGCCGACGGGCAGGTTCGCGGGGATGGATGCGACGCCGTTCGCAAGGTTCCCGTTGCCGAAGAACGTGCCGTTGACGTCGAACGCGACGATGCCGCTCGGCTGCACGCCGAACGGGAACGGGTTCCCGAGGAACAGCGGGCGCGACGTCAGGATCGTCGGCGTGCCGGCGACGCCGGGGCTCGGCGCCAGAGTCAAGTCGTTGACCGTGGGCACGCGCGCGAGATTGAGGAAGACGCGCCCGTCGCTGCCGTTGATGCTCGCCCCTTCCTGGCGAACCGTGATCACGTCCGGCAGGCCATCTCCGTTCGCGTCCCCGATGGCTGCGTCGTTGCGAATGGAGACGCCGGGGATCGCGTGCGGGCTCGTCGGGTCTTCGGTGAAGCCCGTCCCGAAGCTGCCGTAGAACACGCGCATCCGCGTCTGATCCACGGACACGATGTCCGCCGTGCCGGTCAGGTCGATGTCCGCGGCGGCGAGTCGCGGGGGCGCCGCGCCCGAAGGGCCGGTCACGACCACGCCCGCGAGATCGAATTGCCGGGCGCCGAGGTTGCGGTGAAAGGTGACGCCCGCATCCGAGGAGATGGCCAGATCGATGAGCCCGTCGCCGTCGAAATCCCCTTGGGCGATGTCGCGGGCGGCGAAGGCCACGCCGTCCGCGTCGAGCAGGAACTTCGCGCCGCCCGCTCCGTAGTGGGCGAACAGAACCTGATCCCCGGCGGAGAGGCTGATGAAGTCGTTCAGCCCGTCGCCGTCGAAGTCGTTCGCGACCACCCGATCGATGTCGAACGTCAGCCCGTTGTCGCCTCCGACGAAGGTGAACGCCCCGGCTCCGTTCCCCGCGTAGATCTCGTACCCGCCGAGAATCGAGCCGAAGTCCGGCACGATGGACACGACGTCCGGGATTCCGTCGCCCGTGAAGTCCCGCACGGTGGACGCGCGGGACGGGAGCCCGCTCACGACGACCGGAGCGGCGAGGAACGAGCCGTCCGCCTGGCCGAGGTACGCGAGCAAACTGCCGGCGTCGTTCGCGGAGTCGTACGAAGAGACCACCAGATCGATGTGGCCGTCCCCGTTCAACTCCGTGACGGTGATCGAACGGGGCAGTGTGATGAGCGGGTCGTCGAGCGTTTGGAAGAGAGTGAAGGATCCGTCGCCGGCGCCGAGGAGGATTTCGACGGTTGGGGCTTCGACGAACCCCGAGGCGTTGCCGACGGCCGCATCCGCGAAGCCGTCGCCGTTGAAGTCCGCCGAGGCGACCACGACCGGTTGCGTGGTGCCGGTGGTGAACGTGGGCAAAACCTGGAACGCGGGGGTGATGCGGCCTTCGAGACGTTCCAACGCCAAACGCGACTTGCGGGACTGGTCCATGTTCGGCTCGCGGCAGGGAATCCTTCTCGCCACCCGAAGTGCTCCCCACGCGTGGCGAGTCGGGAGCGGGCGGGCGGGGCGTTTCAGCGACCGGCCACCCGCGATTCCGACGATTGTGCCGTGGACGCGGATTGCACCGGGTGAACGACGCAGCCAGTATAACGAGTTCCATCGCCAGATTGGCCTCGGGGCGCCTCCCGATGATCGTCGACGTTCACAGCCATGCGTGGGAATACCCACGGCACTTCAACGACGACTTCCGCGATCAGGCGAAGCGGGCGCGGGCCGGAGTCGAAGTCGATCTCACGGTGCGCTACGAGGACTACCGCGCCGCCGCGACTCCGGACACGATCACCGTCGTGTTCGGCGGCAAAGCCAAACTCAGCGGCCTGTGGGTGGATGATGAATCCGTCGCGAAGTATGTGCAGGCCCATCCGGACACGCTGATCGGCTATCTGTCCGTCGATCCGACGCAGCTGGGGTGGGAGAAGGAACTCGAGCACGGCCACAAGGGGCTCGGGCTCCGGGGCATCAAGCTGCTCCCGATGTACGCCGGCTTTCAGCCGGACGATCCGCGACTCGATCCGCTCTTCATTTACGCCGCGAAGCACGCCCTGCCGATCCTGCTGCACACCGGCACCACGTTCGTGTCGCAGGCGCCGCTCGATTGCACCCTGCCGCGGCACATCGACCGCGCCGCGATCCGCCACCCGGACGTAAAGATGATCATGGCCCACCTCAGCCACCCGTACGAAGGCGAGTGCGTCGTCACGATCCGCAAGCATCCGAACGTGTATGCGGACATCAGCGCCCTGCACTACCGCCCGTTCCAGCTTTACCACAGCCTCATGCTCGTGCAGGAATACGGCGTGTGGGACAAGGTGCTCTTCGGCAGCGATTATCCGTTCACGACGGTGAACGCGAGCATCGACGGCGTGCGGAAACTGAACGACATGCTGGCCGGCACCGCGCTGCCACGCCTGGACGCGGCCGCGATCGAACGCATGATCCACCGCGATTCGCTGAAGCTGCTCGGGCTATGACTTGCGAGAAGGCGGAACGGCTACAATGTGCCAATGTGCCTCACACCGGCATTGGAGGATATCCGATGATCCTCGCATACGACGAGCTTGTGGGGCGGGCGGTAGTTCATCAGGCGGTGGGTCTTTCTTCCCCCATCTGATGCGGTCTCGTCGATACTGCCACATGATCCAGAAGAAGCCCGCCAAGAAAGGGAGAAGCACGCACGACGTACAGCAAAACTCTAGGAATCGTTCTCCTTCTGGCGTCCCTCCTCCGCCCGCGAACAAGGCCATCTCACGCCCCCTTGCGGTCGATCAAGTCTTCCAGTTCTTCACCCAGCGGGCCGAGAGAACTCCCGGTTTGAAATCTGTGCCATCCGTGAAATCTGCGGAGCATTGAACGTGATCCACAGATTTCACGGATGACGCAGATGAAAAGCCCCCTTTGCAGCATCGTCTTCGTGTAAACTTATTCGCTGTGTTGAGGCGTGCAAGGTTGGAACCCTGCACCCACGAAGACGGAGCACGCCATGTTCCTTCGCTGCTTGCTTCCGCTTCTCGTGTTGCCGCTCGTCGCGATGCCGGCGGAACGGCCCGTCGCGGTGCCCGGGAAGGCGGGGCGGTCCGTCACCGTCGCGCCGCAGGGCATCGTCGCGACCAGCCACCCGCTCGCGGCCCAGGTCGGGCTCGACGTGCTGAAGAACGGCGGCAACGCGGTCGATGCCGCGATCGCGACCAGCGCCGCGATGGGGCTCATGGAGCCGATGTCGTGCGGGATCGGCGGAGACCTTTTCGCCATCGTCTGGGATGCGAAGACGCAGAAGCTTTACGGCCTGAACGCGAACGGCCGAGCTCCCGCGAAAGCGAGCGTCGCGTTCTTTAAGGGCAAGGGCCTGAACGAAATCCCGACCACCGGGCCGCTCAGTTGGTCCGTGCCCGGCTGCGTGGACGGCTGGGACGAACTGCGCCGGAAATTCGGAACGAAGTCGTTCCGCGACCTGCTCGCCCCGAGCATCCGCTACGCGGAGGACGGCGTGCCCGTGCCCGAGGTGATCGCCGGATACTGGAAGGGAGCCGAGACCGCGACCGACGACGACTTCAAATCCGTGTACCTGATCGACGGCAAGGCTCCGCGGATGGGCGAACTGTTCAAGAACCCGGCCCTGGCGAAGACGTACCGGCAAATCGCCTTCGGCGGCCGCGACGCGTTCTATTCCGGCAAGATCGCCGAGTCGCTCGTCGCGTTCTCCGAGAAGAAAGGCGGCCTGCTCGCGGCCGAAGACTTGAGCAAGCACACCTCCGAGTGGGTCGACCCCGTGAAGACGTCGTACCGCGGACACGAGGTGTACGAGCTTCCGCCGCCGGGCCAGGGCATCGCCGCGTTGCAGATGCTGAACCTGCTCGAACCGCACGACCTGAAGAGGCTCGGCCCCGCGTCCGCCGACTACTGGCACCTCCTGATCGAAGCGAAAAAGTTGGCCTACGCCGACCGCGCGAAGTACTACACCGATCCGCTCTTCGAGAAGGTCCCGGTTCGCACGTTGATCTCGAAGGAGTACGCGGCCGAGCGGTGGAAGCTGTTCGACCCGATGAAGGCCCGCACGGAGGTTCCCGCGGGCGACGCCAAACTCGGCAAGGCGGACACGATCTACCTGACGGTCGTGGACAAGGATCGAAACTGCGTGTCGCTGATTCAGAGCAACTACTTCGGCTTCGGGTCGAAGCTTGCCCCGCCGGACCTCGGCTTCGCGATCCAGAACCGCGGCACGCTCTTCGCCCTGGACGAGAGCCACGCGAACGTGTTGAAGCCCGGCAAACGGCCGTTCCACACCATCATTCCCGCGATGGCGATGAAGGACGGCAAGCCGTGGTTCACGTTCGGCGTGATGGGCGGCGACATGCAGCCGCAAGGGCACGTGCAAGTGTTGGTGAACCTGATCGACTTCGGCATGAACGTGCAGGCGGCGGGCGAGGCTCCACGGGTCGAGCATGTCGGTTCCGCGACCCCGACCGGCAAACCGGCCGCCGCCCACGGCGGCACCGTGAACGCGGAACCCGGCATTCCGAACGACGTGGTGAAGGAACTGATTCGCCGCGGCCACGACGTGAAGCGCGTGGCCGTGAACGGCGGCGGCTTCCAGGGCATCCTCATCGATCCGAAAACCGGCCTGCTCCACGGCGGGAGCGAAGCCCGCAAGGACGGCGCCGCCGTGGGCTACTGATGAAGCGGCGTTAACCGCGCTCGTTACATTCGTCTCACAAATGGATGATGCGTCCGGCCGAGGACGGTGGTATCATTCCGTTGGTTCTCGTGAACGTGGAGCATCCCATGGATCGCCGCAACTTCCTGACCGCGTCCGCCGTCGGCGCCTTGGGCAGCCTCGCGCTGCCGAAGGTCGCGACCGCCGCCCCGCCCAAGAACAAGGATGTGGACGCCTGCGTGGAACGCGGCCTCGAGTTCCTCAAGAAGAACCAGGCGCAGGACGGCCACTGGGAAGCCCCGGGCGGCAACTACCCCACCACCGTGACCGCGATCGCCGGCATGGCGATGCTCATGGAAGGGTCCAATCTCCGGGAAGGCAAATGCTCCGACCAGATCAACAAGGCCGTGCAGTGGTTCCTGGCCCCGGCCCGCCAGCAGCCCAACGGCATGATCGGGAACGTGCAGAGCCCCTCGGAATCGACCCGCTACATGTACGGCCAGGGCTACGGCACTCTCTTCCTCGCCTCGGTGTACGGCGAAGAGGAAGACAAGGAACAACGCAAGAAGCTCGAAACGGTGCTCACCCGCGCCGTGGACTTCATCGCGAAGGCCCAGACGAACAAGAAGCACAACCTCGCCGAAGGCAAGCAAGTCGAGATCGGCGGCTGGGGCTACGTGAGCGCGGCGGACGGGCACAACTTCGACGAGGGCTCGGTCACGGTCGCTCCGCTGCAGGGGCTTCGCGCCGCCCGCAACGCCGGCATCAAGGTGCCGAAGGAAACCATCGACAAGGCCATCGCCTACCTCGAAGCCTGCACCACGCCGGACGGCGGGATCATTTACAACTACACCGGCGGCCGCGCTCAGGCGGGCGGCAGCGTCGTGCTCACCGCCGCGGCCCTCGGCTCCGGCCTCTCCACCGGCATGTTCACCAACGCCATCGCGACGATGAACGGCAAGAACCCGCCGAAGGGGGCCGAACGCCCCGCCGTCGTCCGCTGGTTCGAAAACTGCAAAAAGAACGTGAACATCGGGAAGGGCCGCGTGGGGCACGAGGAGTACATGATGTACTACTACGCCCAGGGCCTGTACGCCCTCGGCGACGACCGCTACGCCCAACTCTTCCCCGGCGAAGCCAAGGACAGCCATCTCACGTGGACGAAGTTCAAGGAAGGCGTCTTCCCGTACCTCATGGAAAGCCAGGACAAGGCGACCGGCGGCTGGACCGGCAGCGGCTCCTACGGCATCGGGCCCGCGTTCGTCACCGCCATCAACCTCACGATTCTGCAACTCGAGAAGGGCATCCTTCCGATCTACCAGCGGTGACCATGGCCGAGCCGCGTTATCGAGTCGAAGCCCTTCTGGAATTCGCGACGGCGTTGTTCGCGGCCGCGGGGTGCGACGGGGACAAGCCCGCCGCCATCGCCGCGGGGCTGGTCGAGGCGGATCGCCTCGGCCACACCACGCACGGCCTTCAACTCGCTCCGACCTACCTGAACGAACTCGCCGCCGGAACCATGACCGCCACCGGCGAGCCGGACGTGGTCGCGGAGCGGCCCGCCGTCGCCACGTGGGACGGTCGGAAACTGCCCGGCGTGTGGCTCGCGGCGAAGGCCGTGCGGATCGCGAGCGAGAAGGCCGCCGCGTGCGGCACCGGCGCCGTCGCGATCCGCCGCAGCCATCACATCGGATGCCTCGCCGCGTTCCTGCAACCTGCGACGGACCGCGGGCAACTCGTGATCGTCGCCAGTTCCGATCCCGCCGCCGCGAGCGTGGCCCCGTTCGGCGGTCGGGCCGCGGTCTTCACGCCGAACCCGATCGCCGTCGGCATCCCGACCTCCGGCGAGCCGATCCTCGTGGACATCAGCGCGTCCATCACCACGAACGGCATGTCGAACCGGCTGCGCCGCGAGGGGAAGCGCTTCCCTGGGCTCTGGGCGCGGGACGCCGATGGCCGGCCGACGGACGAGCCCGCCGCGCTGTTCGCGACTCCGCCAGGCACCCTGCTTCCCGCCGGCGGCCTCGATCATGGCCACAAAGGATACGGGCTCGCGCTGCTCGTTGAAGCGCTGACTCAAGGGCTGAGCGGATTCGGGCGTTCGGGCTCGCCGACGGGCCTGAGCGCGGCCGTGTTCGTGCAATGCTTCGATCCCGAAGCCTTCGGCTCCCGTGCGGATTTTCTTCGCGAGATGGATTGGCTGGCGAACGCGTGCCGCACTTGCCCGCCCGCGGAGGAATCCGAACCGGTCCGCCTGCCGGGCCAGCGCGGACTTGAACTGCGTCGCCGCTCCGATCGCGACGGCGTACCCCTCTATTCGGGCATTCTGGATGCGCTTCGCCCGCACGCGGAGCGACTCGGCGTTCCACTCCCACGTTGAAACTCGCCGCGCAAAAAGAAACGGCGACCGATTCGGTCGCCGTCGCCGGTTCGCCTCGTCGCGGTTACCCCTTCCGCGGATCGGCTCGCCTCGTGTTGTCCGGTCGTCCCATGCGGGGCTCAGCGGGGCTGAGTGCGGAGGCGGCGGTTCGGATCCACCTCCACCGCGCCGAAGGCCTGCTCGTGGCGGGCGACCACCACGCGAAGCACCTCGGCCAGTTTCTTGGCCGTCACGAAGTTCATCACGAGCCGATGCGAGAGTTCGATCGGTTCGGGGCCGCCGGGGCCCATGACTTGGGAATACATGCCGAGATCCAGCAGGACCTCGTCCGGATTCCCGGTCACGCGGAAGAAGTTGACGTACACGGACGCCATGTCGGCGTCGTTGATCGCCACTTGGATCTGTTGCGGCTGGCCTTGTTGGCCGGCGGCCGGCGCGGGTGCGGCTTCATCAGGCATGGGACACCTCGAAATTCGGAGTGTGAAAACGGGGGTAAACAACGGGTGGCCGAACGTACGGCCATTGCCAGTTTACAAGACGATCCGCACCCGCCCACGGATTGGCGGAACTTCCCCCGCTCCGCCGCGGCAATCTGGGCGAAGCTTGCCGCCTGGCGAACCCGCCTCACGACTTTCTCAATCGCGCCCAGTAGCCGCCGTCGGAGGGGCGGCCGGGGATGGCGTATCGTTCGGCCTCCAGCTTCACATGCTTCATCGCGCGGAGCACGCCCTTCACCACGCCTTCGTTCTCCTCGGGCTCGATGCTGCAGGTGGAATAGACGATCGTGCCGCGCGGCTTCACCCGTTCAATGGCCTGGAACAGCAGCTTGGTCTGAAGTCGGATCAGATGTTGAAACTCGGTGGGCTTGATCCGCCAGCGCACTTCAGGGCGGCGACCGAGCACACCGGTGTTGCTGCACGGTGCGTCGACCAGCGCCGCGTCGAACGGGCCCGCCGGCGGTTCGGCATTCTCCTGAATCAGGTGCGGCGTCACGATCCTGATGCCGAGCCGCCGGCACAGCGTGGCCACGGTGTCGAGGCGCCTCGGTTCGATGTCGCAGGCGATGATGGCGCCGCGATTGTCCATGAGTTCGGCGAGGTGGGAGGTCTTGCCGCCGGGCGCGGAGCAAAGATCGAGCACGCGCATCCCCGGGAGCGCGGCCGTCCCGGCCGCAGCGGCCACGAGCATGGACGAATGATCCTGCACGCAGAAGTCCCCGGCTTCGTAGCCGGGCAGATCGCGGACGCCGGGCGAGTCGACGAGCCGCAGCGATTGCGGATGTTCGCCGGGCTCGCAGTCGATGGCGCTGGCGGCGAGTTGGAGCCGATAGGCTTCGCGGTCCACGTTCAGTTTGTTGGTGCGAATCCAGAGCGGCGGCGCGGCGTTGAAGTGGAACCCAAGGCGAACGCATTCCTCGAGGCCAAAGCGATTGAACCACCGCTCGGCGAGCCACCACGGCCACGAATGAGCGGCACTCAGGTAACCGATCGGATCGGCGGAGGCGTCCGGGAAGATCGGAGCGTTCAGCTTGCGATAACGCCCGGTGACCGCCGTCACCGGGCTTGCATGGGGTTCGAACGGCAGGGCATCCGGGCCGGGTCGCAGCGTGAATTGATCGGTGATCAGTTCCGAGACGCGGCGCAGGACGCCGTTGAGGAAGCCCTTCGCCTGCGGGCTGCCGACGTGTTCCGCGAGTTCGACCGACTCGTGAACCGCGGCGTGTTTCGGCACGTGCGTGAGGAACGCGAGTTGGAACGCGCCGAGGTGCAACACGTCGAGCACGCGGTCCTGCAGGGCGTGGAGCGGCTTGTGGAGGAACGGTTCGATCAGGGCGTCGAGCGTGGCCCGACGTCGCATCACGCCGTAAACGAGTTGCGTGACGAACCGGCGATCGGCTCCCCCGAGCGGGGGGCGTAAGCCCCCCGTGTCGAACGCGTCGTCGACGAGTTCCGCGACGAACCCGGCGCGGGCCCGCGACCGGGCGAGCACATCGGCAGCAACCTGGCGTGCGGTAATCATGACAGCACTTCGGGTCCGAACCGCATGCCTTCGACGACGGGATACCCGCGAAGGAATTCCTCAACCAGCATGGATTTCTTCCCGGCAGGTTGAAGCTCGGTAATGCATGTCATGGCTGGGCCGCCACAGTTGACGTGAATCCCGGTGCGGTCATGATCCCAAACATACGGTTCACCAAATGGAGCATTTTCGACCGCGAAATCAAAGCTTGTCGATGGTGTGGCCTTTACCACGATCACGCGCATCGGTTCCTTCCCCGGTCGATGTAGAAAGGTGTACGCGGTCGGCCACGGCTGCATGGCCCGAATGTGGCGGCAAATCTCCTCCGCGGGTTTGGACCAGTCGATCAGCCCGAACTCCTTCTTGATCTTCGGGGCCTTCGTGACCAGTGCCGGGTCTTGAGGCAAACCCGCAAGCGGCGAGGCCGCTTGCGGGTTCGCCGCGTGCGCCTCGTAGAGGTTCACCGCTTCAACCGCGAGTTTCGCACCGAGTACGGCCAATCGCGCTTCCAGCGAACCGGTCGTGTCGTCCGGGAGAATGTCGATGGCTTCCTGAAGAATCATGTCGCCGGAGTCGAGGCCGGGGGTCACCTTGATGATCGTGACGCCGGTTTGCTTCTCGCCGTTGAGGATGGCGTAGGCCACGGGTGCGGCACCACGGTACTTGGGCAACAGCGACGCGTGAACGTTGATCACGCCGCGGGTCGGAATCGCGAGCACGTCTCGGGAAAGGATCTGGCCGTACGCCGCGACCACGAGCAGGTCGGGCTTCAATTCGCGAAGCGCGGCGATCCCTTCGGGGGAATTGATCGATTCGGGTTGGATGAGGGCCCTCGCTGACGCGTCGGGCTGGTATTGTTGTGCGATCGCCGCCATGCCTTTGCCGGTTTGGCGCGTCGAGCCTCGCTTGTTCCCGCCGTCGCGTTGCGGTTGCGTGACCAGGCCGACCACGTCCGCGCCGAACGCGCCCAGCAGCGCCTCGAACGTCGGCTCCGCGAACGTGCCGGTCCCCATCATCACGATGCGCATGTTCAGAGGTCTCGAAGAAGGAACCACAGAGGCACAGAGAAAAACCAATTCAGACAGGATGAACAGAATTGACAGGAATTGATTTCATCCTGACGATCCTGTTCATCCTGTCCGTTTTTCTCTTTTGTCTTCACTGTGCCTCTGTGGTTCGTTCAAAACTTGGGATCGACGCCCGGCGGGAGTTCGCCCTTCTTCTTCGCCTGCTCGAACTCGGCGATGAACTTCTCGATGTCCTTCTTGCTGCCGAGGCGGCCAAGCGGGCCCATCTTGTCGATGAAGAGCACCCCGTGGAGATGGTCGATTTCGTGCTGCCAGACGCGGGCCGGCAGGTCGGAGCACGTCATCTCGTAGAGTTCGCCCTTGAGGTTGTACGCCTGGACCTTCACGGTCTTGTGCCGCCGGATGTTCTGGTAGAGCCCGGGGAAGCTGAGGCAGCCTTCGCGGTCGTTCAGCGTGCCTTTGCTCTCCACGATCACGGGATTGATCGCGACGTACTCCATGTCCTTGCGTTCGGGGTCGCCTTCGAAGTTCATCACGAGCAGTTGAAAGGGGAAGTCCACCTGCGGGGCGGCGAGGCCGAGCCCCTCGTGCTTGTACATGAGGTCCAGCATTTGCCCGGCGGCGAGTTGCACGTCTTTGTCGATGGTCGCGACCGGCTTCGCGACGTGGCGCAGCGCCGGGTGCGGGTACTTCACGATCTTCATGGAAAGCGGCGTCTCCGCGGAGTCTCGGATTATGAATGATAACAGACCCTCGCTCGCGCGTCGGGTTGGTGTTCGATCAGCCGCGGCCGAGGCGGCGGAGCGCCTCCTTCGCCTCCCAGAATCGCGGATGCGCCTCGTACGCCGTGACCGCCTCGTAGAAGCGGATCGCGTTCGCGGTGTCGCCTTGTGCCTCGTACGCCCGGCCGAGTTGGAACAGCGTGTCCGCCCCGCTCTTCTGGTACTCCTTGTACGCGAGGTACGCCTGCACCGCGAGGTCCGGGCGGTTCAACTCGTCGAGGTAGATCTGTCCGAGAATCTTGGTGGCGGTGTACCACGCTTCTTCGTCGTCTCCGGATCCTTTCTTCGCCTCGCGAATGTCTTCGAGAATGGCGAGGCCGCCGTCCCGGTTTCCCTGGCGCAGCAGGCAGCGGGCCTGCACGAGCCGCACGCCGTTGCTCTCCGGCTGCATCACGCTCGCCAGCTTCGAGAGGTGCGTCGCCCAGTCGATCATCTCGAGATTGTCCGTCGTCGCGTTCAGCAGGCTCATCGCCTTCTTCACGCAGTAGTTCACGTCGAAGAACGTGGCGACGCGGTCCTTCTTCTCGCGGAGCTTCTCCTCGCTCACCGAGTAGTAGTAGCTGTGCTTCTTCTCGATCAGGTCCGGGTCCGTGGAGTTGTAGGCGAGCGCGGTCTCGACGATGATCAGCGCGTTCATCGCGTCGCCGGCCTTGGCGTGAAGGTCCGCGATGCGGCGATAGACGTTCAACTCGCCGGAGCCGCCCGCCTCGAGGAAGTGCCGTAGTTCGTTGACCGCCCCGTCGAAGTCGCCGCGGGCCTCGGCGCGATCCGCGAGAGCCTTCAGCGTCGCGAGGTAGACTTCCTTTTGATCCTTCGCGAGCCGCTCGGGTTTGACGAAGAGCGCACAGCGTTTCACCTGCTCGAGGTACGCCTGGGCGCTTTCGGAGTCCCCGACGCGTTCGCTGGCGTCCGCGAGTTTCTTGAAGATGGTCGGCCCGCGCTCCACGAGCCCGCGGCCCGCGATCCGCAGGTACGCCATGCCGCGATCCCGCTGCTCCGCGTCCGGGTTGTCGATCAAGGCGAGCCCGAGTTGCTCGACCGTGTCGTAATTGAAATCGGCGGGCGGGCCGCTTGCCGCGTCCGCCACGAACTCGGACTCCTGCAGTTGCGAATACAGAAGCGTCTTCAGTTCCTTGGCGTCGGCGTCGGCCGGGTTCGCCGCAATGAATCGCTCCACCGCGGCGATCGCCTCCATCCGCCGCCCGGCCTTGTTCAACTCGTTCCACCCGACGCGTTTCTCGACCTCGGGGTGCCAGTTCAGCGCGAGGTTCCACGCCGGATAGAGCGCGGCGTTGCGAATCGTGGGGTGGTATCCGGGGGTCGCGGGGTCGAGCAGTCGTTGAAGCGTGGCCGCGGCGGCGTCGAACTCCTTCGCGTGCGTCTGGCTCACGGCGCGGAGGTAATCGACACGGGCCTGGTACGCCGGCTTCTTCTGTTCCACGAGTTTGAGGAAGCGTTCGGCTTCGGCTCGCTGCTCGGGGTTGGGCCGCCCGCCGAGGAGGAACGCCTGCGCCCGATCCAGGCAGAGGCCGAAGTCCAGAATCTCCACAAGTTCGGGATCGCTCTCGACCTTCGCCAGCGAGAGGTTGTGGTGCAGGGCCGTCATCCCCTGCAGAGCGAGCGGCGAGTTCGGGTCCAGCTTCAGGGCGCTGCGGAAGAAGAAGATCGCCTCGCGGAGGCGGCCCACGTTCAGATAGCTGTACCCGCGGAGCACATGCTTGAAGACACGGAGCCCCGGCAGCACCTTCGTGGCGTACACGAAGTAGATCGTGACCGGGAGCAGGAAGGCGATCGCGGGGCCGAGGTTCACCATCTTCGCGGGCAGGTTCAAGAGATGAATCGAGACGCCGAGCGCGGCGCAGAGCGTCATGATCTCGGCTTCGGACTCTTCCGCCTCGCCGCAGAACGTGAGCAGGTAGAAGAACGGCAGGGCGAGCAGGATGTAGAGGCCGAGGTTGAAGCGAGCGTTCTCGCCCTCGGGTCCGGAGAGCCCCGGGATCCGGCCGACGTACTCGCCGCCGAGGTACACGCACACCGCGGCGACGATGAGCCCGAGGACGAAGCGGTACTTCACGTCCTCGATTTGGCGAAGCTGATAGAGGCCGAGGCCGAGGATGGCGCCGCCGAGCGTGCAGTGCCAGAGCCAATCTCCAGGAAGGTTCCCCTTTCTGGGATCGTCTTCCGCGAGGGCGGCGCTGGTGACGTGTCGGATGTCGTCGAAGGTGAGGCCGAAGAGGGAGGCGATCGACCCGGCCCACGGCTCGGCGAACGCGCGGCCGGAGACGACGCCGAACCCGAGCCCGAGCACGATCCCGCAATAGATGAAGGTCGGGCTTTCAAGCAGCACGATGATCGGGAAGGCTTTGAAGTTCCGCCACGGCATGACGCCGCGTTTCATTTGGAGAAGCGTGCCGAGGACGAGCCCGATCGCGAGCCCGGCGCCGACCCAGCCGAGCACCCACGGCAGATCGAAGCGCACGGCGTCCGGGTCGACCGCGACCTGCAGGGCGACGTACGTCCACAGCCCGAGGAAGAGCCCCTTGAGGATGTACTCGTTGCGATGCCACGACGTCATGAGGGAAGTCCGACTCGAAGACGGGCGGCCGGCGGCGATCGGAATCGGGGTCGCGGGGCGGCGAGGTGCCGGTCCCATCCCGCGGATCGATTCGAGCGTCGCGGCCGTGCGGGGTGGCGCCGGAGGTGGCGGCCACGCGGCCAGCGGATCGGCCGATTCCCGCGAGTGGAGCCCGGGGATGCGGGCTCCGGAGAATCGGTCGCGTTCCAACTTTCATCATACGGGATCGGCGCGGGGCGTCATCACAGCGGGGCCGGGAGATCGCGGCGGGTGAAGATGCGCCAGGCGCCGAGGTAGCCGGCCGCACCCGCGGCGAAAAGCACGCCCACGACCGGCGCCGCCGATCCGGCCACGCTCGTCGTCCACTCCGAGCGCAACATGATCTTCTGGGGCTGGTAATAGTAGTACACGCTGATCGGCCGCAGGAACGCCGCCGAGTCCCACAATTGGCCGAGCACGTTCACGATGAACATCAGCAGCCCCAACAGGATCCCGTACCCGATCACCTTCCAGCGGCTCCGCCCCGCGGACGAGAGCAGCATCGTGAGCCCGCTCAACGCGAACATCAGACCCATCAGATTGAAGAGGGCGGGGAACTGGGCGGATCCGTCGATCTCCATGCGTTCGGGTTCGGTGGGGATTCGGAGGCCGGCGATCACGGCCGGCGGCGCCTCGCGGCTCAGGGCCTCCCGCACCGAGGTGTAGTCGATTTCGAACGGGCCGACCGCCCAGATGCCGACCTGCGTGCCCGCGAAGAAGCTGAGCGAGACGAGCGGAATCGCGATCGCGTCCACGACGAGATGCGCGAGGATGAGGCGGTTCCGCGGCACGGGTTGCGAGAGCAGGAGTTCCATGGTGCCGCGATCGAGTTCTCCGGCGATCGCGCCGCCGGCGCGGCCCACGGCCCACACGCTCGCCAGAATGATGACCACGGGGTGCAGCAGCCCCACCGCGAGGAAATCCATGGGTCGTTCGAAGCGGAGGTCCGCCCCGCCGAGCACGGCCTGCGACACCTTGCCCGGGCCCTTGAAGAGCACGTCTTCAAACAGCTTCGGCGGAAGGTTCGCCACCCGCGCCACGGTGTTGAAGAACGGCGTGATCTCGGCCGTCACCCGTTGCGTGATCTTGACCCAAAATCCCGCGAACAGGAAGAGAATGAGGCAGACGGCGATCAACGCCGGCCGCGAATCCCGGAGCAGTTTGCGAACGAGGATGAACGTCATGAAGGTTCATGGTACTCCGTGAAGACGGTGTTTCTTCACACGTTCGCGCCGCCGGCGCGGTCGAATTTCCGGGAGCCGAAAAAATGGTATTGACACGCCGCGGTCGAAAGCGGAACATCCCCCCTCGTTAGGCCTCTTCTCTGTTCCGGCCCCACCGTTCAGAAGCGCAAGCCGCTGAACGGTGGGGTTTTTTCATGGACCGGAGCCGTGTCGTGGACGCGAAGCCCGCCACTCCGCCCCGCAGCTTCACGATCGCCCTTTGGGCCATCGCGATCGGCTGGGCCATTCTTCAACGGCCGTTCGGCTTCGGCCTGCAACCGTACCTCTTCTTCGACTCCGGCTGGGCCCTGACCACGGACGAACTTCTCCGCGACGGGCTCGTTCCGACCTGCGATTTCGCGTACTTCTACGGCCTGCTCACGCTGGTGGTCGATCGGGCGTGGTTCGCCGTGTTCGGGGCGACTCCGTTCGCGCAGGGCGGCTTGTGCCTGGTCTGCGCCGCGGCGGCCACGCACGCCGTGTGGCGTTTCGCCGCCGCGGCCGCGTTGGGATTCGGGGCTCGCGGGCTGTTGTTGGCCTGCGCTCCACTGGCGATCATGCCGTCCTTCTATTCCACACCCGTTCACGCGCTCGAGCACGCGCTGCTGATCAACGCGCTCGCGTACCAGGCGAAGGGACGGCTTCCGATCTCGCTCGCGCTGGCCACCGTGGCCCTGTTCGTGAAGCCCGCCCTGGCCGCGGTCTACGGCCTGATCCTGCTCGGGTTCATTCTCTTCGGTCGCCGCGACCCCGAGGTGAAGATTCTCCGACGGCTTCGCGATCTGATCCCGGCCGCGGTCACGGGTCTCGGCGTGACCTGCATGCTTGTGGCGAATTTCGGCATCGAACCGCTTGTGGCCACGCTCGTGCCGCTTGAAGCGGCAAAGCTCTACGCCGCCGAGAACTACGGCTTCTTCTTCGGCATCGGTCGGAACTTCTGGCTGCCGATCGGCCCGGAGGCGACGTACTACCCGCTGCGGCCCGGTCCGTTCTGGGTGGCAGGCACGATCATTCTGACATGGCGCGCGGCTCGCGATCTGCGGAAGGAACGAACCCCGCTCACGTGGCTGGCCTCGACCTGCGTCGCCCTGCACCTCGCCTTCACGTGCCTCTTTTTCGGAAACGCATACTCGTGGCAATACTACCCGTATCCGCTGATCTTCGGCCTGTGCCTCGTGTTGAACCGCGGGGCGCCGGCGGACCGTGGAACGATTCTGGGCGTCGGCGCCCTCGCGATTCTCGGCCAAAGCCTGGTCTTCCTCATGACGCTCGCGATGCTGCTCCGTTCAGCCGCGGCTCCGGGTGAAGAACGATCGGCGGCCACGAGTGGGCTTCTGGCTTCGCGCGAGGATCAGGAATCGTGGACGCGGGTGCGGGCGCTCGCGGTCGCGGATACGGTGTTGGTCCTCTCGAACGTCGGCGCCGCGCACGCGGTGATGCCGGAGGTCGCGAGCCCTCGGAGTTGGTTCCTGCTGCGCCCGGTGGCCCGACCCGCGGAGATCGAACGCCTCCGCGATCAGTTGGCGTCCGCGAATTGGCTCGTGATCCCGACCGGCCCCGGCGACAAGCTCACGACCTGGCCCGAACTCGCGGACCAACTTCGAAACTTTCAGATCGTCGAGGAGCACGCCTCGTTCGTGCTCGCGCGACGGATCCGGCCCGCGCCGCGATGAAGAGGGACGAACCCGCAAGCGGATCGCGAGACAGTGGGACTCAGGTACGATGTGGGAGAGCGGCGGACGCCAACGACGCGGCACGGGCGTTTCCGCCCGTGCCGCTGGTGCCGATCAGGTTGCTCGGTCGCGGGTCAGTCGACCACGGCGAGGACGTCGTCCTCGGTCATGATGAGGTATTCCTTGCCGTCCACGGTCACTTCGTTGCCGGAGTAGGAGGAGAAGAGGACGCGGTCGCCGGCCTTGACCTGGAAGGCGGCGCGCTTGCCGTCGTCGAGGAGTTTGCCGTCGCCGAGGGAGATCACTTTGCCCTGCTTGGGCTTCTCCTTGGCGGTGTCCGGCAGGATGATGCCGCCCGCGGTGCGGTCGTCGGCTTCCACGCGTTCCACCACGATCTTCTCGTTCAGGGGCACGATCTTCATCGGTCGGTTCTCCCGGGTTCGGATTCAAGTTGCGGTCGGGTCTGCGTGTCTGGCGGCTTCCCGTACACCTGTTCGAGCGCCTTGGCCAGCGTGTGCAGCACCACGTTCATGTTCACCGGTTTGGGAATCACGCTGTAGACCTGCGCGAGCATGGCCTGCTTCATGAGTTCCGCCGTCGCGTCCGCCGTCATGAGTAGGGCGGGCAGCATTTTGTGCAGCGTTTGCCGCAGGTGGCTGAGCGCCTCGAGGCCCGTGAGCCGCGGCATGTGCATGTCGAAGAGCACGAGGTGCACCATCTGCACCTGCACGATCTCGACCGCTTCGCCGCCGTCCTTCGCGAGCACCGGTTGGAATCCGCGATTCTCCAGCACCTCGCCCAGCGTCTCCCGCGTGCCGCGATCATCGTCGGCAATGAGAATCCGAAACCGATTTCCGATTTCGGTCTGCGGCTGAAACTCGGTGGTGGGAAGGCCGGTATCCGGGGCCATGGCATTCACCTGCTCTCTCACAGTGCAACCGGGGCGCCAACCCCTGGACTCGCGCCGATCCGAAGACGCAACCAATGAATTGTGATGGAGATGCGTGCCAAGCCGCAAGATCAATTTCGGCAGCTCACGAGCCCCGTCTGCCACCTGAACGGGCCGCCGTCTGTCAGGTTGGCAGAAGGTCGTGGTGGAGATCCGAGGTCAGTACGCGGAGGAATCGTAGACTCCGAAGATGGCTGGAGGGATCCTCGAGAGTGGGATGGCGGGGTCATCGCCGCCGTCAATGTGTTTGGACTTCGGCGAAGGCCACCGTTTCGATGTGATGCTCGGCCTTGAGAGCCTCGGTCCACCGGATGGCGTCCGTGGAGCGAAGCAGTCGGCCTTTCCAACTGGAACCGACGAAGACGCCGGCGCCGTGGGTCGCGGCCTGCGGCGCGTTCGTGTTCGCGGAGCGCTCCCACTTCACGCCGTCCGCCGAGAACCACGTCGCGCCCGTGCCGATCGCGACGAACCGATCCTTCGCCCACATCACCGAGTTGAGGTGTTCGCCCTCGTCGCCGGTCCGGCGGTCCATCCACTTCACGCCGTCCGTGGTGAGCATGCGGAGGCCGTTCAGCCCGACGCCGACGAACACGCCGTTCCCATAGGCCACGTCCACGAGCGTGTCGATGGCTTTCACTTCGGGCGCGTCCGTCCACGTCTTGCCGTCCGTCGATGCGGCGCGGCGGCCGCGATCGCCCACGGCCACGAACCGCTTGTTCCCGAACGCCAGGCGGCGAATCATGAACTTCCCGGGAATGTCGTGCGGGCCGGTCCACGTCTCGCCGTCCGGGCTGGTGAAGACGAATGGCCGCGCGAGGCCGACGGATCCGGGATCGCCTCCGAGCGCGAGGAAGAGATCGAGACCGAAGCCAAGCCCGCGAATGTACCGTGCGTACTGGGCGTCCTTGATCGATGTCTTCCAGGTGGAACCGTCGGCGGTGGACGCGAAGATGTTGCTGCCGCCGAAGCTGCCGATCGCGACGAGCCTCCCGGCTCCGCCCGCGGAGCAGCGGTACGTCTCGCCCTCTTTGCCGAGCAGCGGCGCGGACCACGTGAGCCCGTCCGGAGACACGAGCCGCAACCCGTGGTGCCCGGCGGCGAGGAACATCGGCTTCGCGGCACGCGTCATAGCGCCTTCACCACGCCCTTCACCAGGAGCCGCATCTTCTTCTCGGCCTCGTTCGCCGTCGCGATGATGTCCGGAAGGCTGACCGGTTCGAGCGCATCCGGCAGGCAGATGTCCGTGATCACGGAGATGCCGAGGATGCGCATCCGGGAATGAACGCCGACGATGACCTCGGGCACGGTGCTCATGCCGACCGTGTCCGCCCCGATGGCGCGAAGGAAGCGGTACTCGGCGCGCGTCTCGAGGTTCGGCCCGCTCACGGCCACGAACACGCCCTGATGGCATGGGATCTTCGCGTCCAGCGCCACCTTCCGCCCGAGCTTCAACAACTCGCGGTCGTACGGGAAGCACATGTCCGGGAAGCGGTCGCCCAAGCGGTCGTCGTTCGGGCCGATCAGCGGGTTGTCCCCCAGCAGATTGATGTGATCCTCGATGAGCATCAGATCGCCTTTGCCGAACTGCGGGTTCATGCCGCCGCACGCGTTCGAGACGATGAGCGTGTCGCAACCGAGGGCCTTCATCACTCGCACGGGGAAGGTGACCTGCTGAAGCGTGTACCCCTCGTAGAAGTGGAAGCGGCCTTCCATCGCGATCACGTTCTGGCCTTCGAGCGTGCCGCAGACGAGTTGCCCCTTGTGGCTCGGCGCCGTGGACCGCGGCATGTGCGGGATCGTTTCGTACGGCAGCACGGCCGCGGCCGCGATGTCTTCGGTGAGCTTGCCGAGCCCGGTGCCAAGGATGATCCCGACCTTCGGAGTCGCGGACCACTTCGAGCGGACGGCGGCGGCCGCTTCCTGAATCTGATCGAAGAGCATTGACGGGACTCGCTTCTCGGGGGTACTTTCCGGCAAGGGTCGTTCTATGCGACAGTGGTTGATGCGGAACGCTTTTGGCCGGCGACTGCGGCGGACGCGCTTCTCGCCGAATGAACTCTCCGCGATGGCGCGGAATCCCTCGTCTCTCGCGCCCTCGGCGATGGACCTCCACGACGAACACTCCGAACCGTTCCCCGAGAACACGCTCGAAGCGTGGTCCGCCCGCGATTTGATCCACGAGAACGGCAAGGCCGTGAGTTGCTCGCTGTCCGGCCGCGCGTTCATCAGTTTGGGTGAACGCTTTCTCTCGCACCCGTGGCGCCGCGTGGTCGCCATCCGCCTCGTGGCCGTGCGACCGTTCATGGTGGAACTCGCGGCCTGCCCGCACCTCGCCCGGCTCCACACGCTGGACCTTTGCGGCAACCGCATCGGCGATCCCGGCGCGCTCGCGCTCGCCGCCTCACGGTTTCTTGCGAACCTGAAGCGCCTCGACCTCTCGACCAACGACCTCACCGAAGCCGGACTCGCGGCCCTGCAAGCGACGCCGTGGTTCCAGCGGCTCGAATCCGTGAAGCTCGACGACTGACCGAGCGGTCGCCTTGCCGCGATCGGTAAGATGAACGGGGAAGTTGGACCCGCCTCACGGAACGCTCATGGCCGTCAATCTTCCACCGCAGTACCACGACGCCGAAGCCCGGTACAAGAAGGGCCGCACGCCGGAGGAGAAGCTCGTCGCCCTCCGCGAGATGTGGACGATCCTGCCGAAGCACAAGGCCAGCGAGAAGGTTCAGGCCGATCTCAAGACGCGAATCAGCGAACTGACGGACGAAATCGAGCAGGCCAAACTCGGGCCGAAGAAGGCGGCTCCGGGCACGTTCAAAATCCCGCGGCAAGGCGCCGGGCAGATCGTCTTCCTCGGGCCGCCCAACGCCGGCAAATCGCGACTGCTGACGAAACTGACCAAAGCGAGCCCCGCGGTCGCGCCGTATCCGTTCACCACTCGCGAACCCGTGCCCGGCATGATGGACCACGAGGACGTGCGGATTCAACTCGTCGATCTGCCGCCGATCACCGCGGACCACTACGAGCACTTCATCACGGAGATCACCCGCGGGGCGGACGCGGCCGTGCTCTTCGTCGATCTCGCGGACGACGACGGGCCCGCCGCCACGCAGGCCGTCGTCGAGAGATTGAGGCTGGCGCGGCGAATCCTGGTCCCCGCATTGAACCAGGATGACGACCCGACCACCTACCAACTGAAGACGCTCCTCGTGTTCAACAAGGCGGACGACGAAGCCGCGGACATCCGCCTCGAAATCGCGAAGGAGACGCTCGGCGGCACGTTCCCCTCGCTCGTGATCTCCGCGGAAGCAGGCACGGGGCTGGGCGAACTTCGCAAAGCGCTCTTCGACCTGCTCGGTGTCATGCGCATCTACACGAAGCAGCCGGGAAAGCCCGCGGACATGACGAGCCCGTTCACGTGCCCGATCGGCAGCTCCGTGGCGGAACTCGCCGGCCGCGTCCACAAGGATTTCGAGGATGGGTTGAAGTCCGCCCGCGTGTGGGGCAGCGCCGCGTTCGATGGCCAAACCGTCGGCCGCGAGCATGTCCTCGCGGACAAGGACGTGGTGGAACTGCACATGTGACCTGCCGCGACTCGCGTCACTTCTCTCCGCCGCGAATGATGTGCGCCTCGCCGGTCCGGAAGGCTTCGACAATCCAGTTCTCTCCGCGGCCGCGAAGGATCACGGCTCCGTGCGTCGCGGTGTCCCAGACGGTCGCGGGGGCGTAGGCCGCTCGCAGGTGAATCGTCTCGCGTGGCTCCTGGCTCGCGACCACGAACCGTGGCTTCGCCCACGCCGCCATTGCGCCCGGCGAGAACCGGCCATCCGCCTCGCGCCGGGCGTTCGCGTTCACGGCTCCGTGATGCGGCGCGAGCATCACATCCACCGGCGGGATCGGCCGCTTGATCGCTTCATCCTGACCCGCGCCCTCGAGGTCCCCGGTGAGGAGGATGCGACGCTCCCCATGATGCAGGAGCAACACGAGGCTTCTCGCGTTCTCCGCGCCGGCGGGGCCGGCCTCGGGCGGATGCAGCACGTCGATCGCAACCTCGCCCGCGGTGAAGCGGTCTCCAGCGATCGCGACACGCCTGGCGATTCCCTTGCGGTCCAGGGCCGCGAGCGCCGCCGCGACTCCGGGCGTGTCCCGTTCCGCGAAGGTCGGCGTGAGCGTGACCTGGCCCACCGGGAAGCGGGCAAGCAGTTCGGGCACGCCGTTGAAGTGGTCGAGATCCGCGTGCGAGAGGAAGAGTTCGTCGATGCGGGCGATGCCGCGGCTCCAGAGATACGGAGCGACGACGCGACGAACGTGGTCCGGCCCGTTCGAGGCGCCCGCGTCGTACATCAGCACGCGACCGTCCGGCGTTTCGATCACCACGCATCCGCCATGCCCGACCGCGAGGAACGCCACGCGAAGCTCGGGCTCCGCGGGGCGGTCGAAGCTCACCAGCAATCCGAGAAGCGCCCAGAGCAGCAGGCCGAGCCCGCACTTCAGCCGTGCTCGGCCATTCAGCACGATCACGGCGGCGAGCAGCAGGTGGAAGCCGACGAGCCACCACTTTGCGGGGCCCGGAGAATGAACCCACATGCCGGGGACACGCTCGGCGGCCTGCACGAGACTCGCACAGGCGGCCAGGGATTGATTCACGACGAACGCGAAGGGAAGGGCCGCCCACGCCCCGATCGCGGACGCGAAAAGCATCAGGAACCCGGCGATCAAGGCGATCGACGTGAGCAAGAGGAGCGGCGGCCCGAGCACCAGCCCCGCGGGCGAGACGAGGTTCTGCCATGCGAGGATGAGTGGCGCGTTCGCGACGCCGAGCACGAAGCTGACGGCGAAAGCGAAGCCGACGAAGCGCGCGACGCTTCGAAGGAATCGATCCGCGGGCGAACGCGTGGCGTCGATCAGCTTTTCGAGCGGCGTCGGCTCCTTCGGCGCGAGCCACCGGCCGACGCCCCAGATCAACGTGAACACGGACAGGAACGAAAGTTGGCAGCCGGGCGTGAACGGGTCCGTCGGGTTCAGAAGAATCACGATCAACCACGCGAGCGCGAAGGCGTTGGCCGGGAGCGCGGGCCGCCGGAGCACGATGCCGCCACAGAGCGTGCAGACCATGACCGCGGCCCGCACCGCGGAGGGCCGGGAGCCGGTGAGCAAGGCGTAGCCGATCATCACGAGCATGACGATCCACGCGCCGCGACGGCGGCGCACCCCCCCGGCGCGGAGCAGGAGCCACGCGAACGCCGCAAGCACGACGAGGTGCTGCCCCGAGATCGCGAGCACATGCACGGTGCCGGTGCGAACGTAGGATTGCCACTCGTCGCGGTCCAGGGCCGTGGTTTCTCCCAAGAGCAGTGCGGCCGCGAGCCCGGCTTCATCATGCGGCAACGCCTCCTGAAACGCCCGCGTGCCCCAACCGCGGACCACGGCGAGGCGGCCGAACAGCGAGCCGCGCCACCCTTCCTCCAATCGCGTCACGCCGTCCGCGCTGCGCTTCGTGCGAATCTCGGCCGTGATTCGACGATCGAGCAGGGCCACGCGACGATCGCGTTCCCCAGGGTTGGAAGGGCCCTGCGGCAGCGAGAGCCGGCCCGACGTCTCGATAAGATCGCCGTGGTGAAGGCCGTCCAGGCGGCCCTCGACGACGAGCCGCGTACGACCCGACGCCGGTCGCCATCCCTCGGCGGTTTCGATCTCCGTCACCGCGAGCACGGTCGTGGTCGTCTCGAATTTCTGGACGGTGAGCAGCGGGTCGGGCTTCGGGGCGGGGTAGCGGGCGGGTTCCTCGTCCAGCGTGCCACGCACGCGGGTGACGGCGAACTTCTCATGAGCGAAGCGAGCGATGTCGTCCGCGGCGAACTGATGGCGATGCAGGTGATGATGCCCGGCGGCAAGCGCTCCGGCCGCGAGCCACAGCCACATCGCGGCGAAGGGCCGCCCTCGAGAAAGGACCCAAGCCGCGAGCGCGAACCCGGCGACCAGCGCTTCGCCGACGAACCGCGGCTCGCCGTACCGATCCAGGAGCAACCCGACGGACGCCGCCAACGCCACCGGCATCAGCGGCGCCCTTGCGAACTCCCGCCACGCCGCCGGGCTTGGCTTCGAGCCGCGATCACAGTTCGTGGATGGAGTATCGATGGCGACCGTGTAGCAGATTGATGATGTTGGCCGGTCGGTCGAAGATCGTCGCCAAGTGACCGATCACGTCGAGAACGAGGATGGACGTTCTCGCCCCTCGCGATTCTCGCAGCGCGGTGCGGGCGTGTCGAGTCGCGTCTCGCGTCTGCGTGTGCCTATGGATTTTGGCGAAGCCCAATCTGGGTAGCACCCGCGTCCTCGCCGGTGCTCCTTCCGAGGGTGGCTGACTTCGGAGGAAGTTTCCCCCGAAAGGAGCCCCGGCTGGAAGCCGGGGCCACCCACCGGCTAGAAGCCGGTGCCACCCAAGAGCGGCTCCGCCGCCGATATTTGTCGCCACACCCGTCGCGTCTCAGTTCGCGCGGACGAGAAAGACGATCGCCGCGACGAACGCGATCGCGGCGACGATCGAGAGCCAAATCAACCGCTGCACGAACCACACTTCGATCCCCTTCCCGAACTTGATGCCCATGCGCCCGGCGTGGATGGCGGACGAGATCACGAGATCGATCGGCAGGAAGAGGAAGAAGATGATGATGCCGGACTCCCACCGGGGGATTCCGGCCGCGGAGCAGCCCCAGCGCACGAGTTCGACCATCACGAGGTCCGCGAAGAACTGAGCGACCGTGATGAGGAAGAGGTGCCCGGTCGCGGCGAGGATCGAGGGCTTCTCCAAACCCGAGAGCGCGCACGATTGCCGGAAGATGTACGTGAAGAGGAACAACAGCCCCGGCAGGAGCAGGACGAAGACGAAGCAGCAGACGAAGATGAAGCCCATGATCGCGTCGCGGTCTCAGGCGGCTTCGGCCGGGGCGGGGAATGCGCGGCACAGTTCGGAGACGGCGGCGCGGATGCGGGCCAGGGCCGCCGCGTCCTCGCGATTCGCGAGAACCTCGCCGATCCAGCCGGCGATACGAATCATCTCCGGCTCCTTCATGCCGCGGGTGGTCAGGGCCGGGGTGCCGAGGCGGACGCCCGAGGGATCAAGCGGCTTCCGCGGATCGAACGGGATCATGTTCTTGTTCACGGTGATCCCGGCGATGTCGAGCGCGTGCTCGGCCTGCTTGCCGGTCGCGCCTTTGGCCGTGACATCGACGAGCATCAGGTGGTTGTCCGTTCCCCCGGAGACGATTGGGAAGCCGGTGCGGAGCAGCTCCTCGGCCAGCGCCTTCGCATTGGCGACGACTTGCTTCTGATATTGGACGAAGCTCGGTTGCAGGGCTTCGCCGAAGGCGACGGCCTTGGCCGCGATCACGTGCATGAGCGGCCCGCCCTGCACGCCGGGGAACACGGCCGAGTTCACTTTGTCCGCCCAGGCCTGCTTGCAGAGGATGAACCCGGCGCGGGGGCCGCGAAGCGTCTTGTGGCTGGTGCTGGTGACGAACGCGGCGTGCGGCACCGGGTCGGGATGGAGCTTGGCGGCGACGAGCCCCGCGATGTGTGCCATGTCCACCATCAGCAGTGCGCCGATCTCGTTCGCGATCGCGGCGAACTTCGCGAAGTCCAGGGTGCGGGGGTAGGCGCTGGCCCCGGCGATGATGAGTTTCGGTTTGTGTTCGCGGGCCTTCTTCGCCATGTCGTCGAAGTCGATGCGGTGATCGTCCGGCTTCACGCCGTACGAGACGACGTTGAAGTACTTGCCGGAGAAATTCAGCCGCATGCCGTGGGTGAGGTGGCCGCCGTGGGCGAGGTCGAGGCCCATGATGGTGTCGCCGGGCTGGAGCGCGGCGAGGAAGACGGCCATGTTCGCCTGGGCGCCCGAGTGCGGCTGCACGTTGGCGTGCTCGGAGCCGAACAGTTGCTTCACCCGGTCGATGGCCAACTTCTCGACGACGTCCACGTGTTCGCAGCCGCCGTAGTACCGCTTCCCCGGGTATCCTTCGGCGTATTTGTTCGTGAGGCACGACCCCTGCGCGGCCATCACGGCGGCACTCGTGTAGTTCTCGCTGGCGATCATCTCGAGGCCGTCCTGCTGGCGGCGGCGTTCGTTCACGATCGCGGCGTGAATCGCGGGGTCGGCCTGTTCCAGAATGCTCATCGATTCTCACTTCGGGGTGTTGAATTGGGCGCGGAGTGCGGCAAGTTCGGCTTCGGCGACGGCGGCCCGACGGATCGCGTCGTCCCGCTCCGCGACGACGGCGCTCGCCTTCGCTTCCGCTTGGTTCGCCTTCGCTTCGGCTTGGTTTGCCTTCGCCACGGCTTGGTTCGCCTTCGCTTCGGCTTGGTTCGCCTTCGCCACGGCCACTTCCGCTTTCGCTTCGGCGGCGTCGGCGCGGCGTTCGGCCTGAAGCCGGGCGCCGCGCTCCAGCTTCAAGTCCGCAAGCAGTTCCGCCGTGAGCGGGAGCAGTTCGCCGCGGAACCAGAATCGGGCCCAGCCGTCGACCACGCCCACTTCCAATTCCAACTCGGGAATCGCGAACCGATCCAGCGAGTCCGGCACGAGCGCGAGGTACTGGCCGTGCATCATCTTGAACAGCCGCAGCGTTTCGTCGTCCGCGTGGAACAGCAGGTAATACGGAACCTGAAGCTGTTCGTACTTGCGGTAGCTGTCCTCGTAGTCCTTGCGCGGATTCGATTTCGAGACGTACTCCAGGACCAGCGTGGGCCCGACGGGTTGGAGCGGCTGCATGAAGCTCGTTTCCGCCGCGATCGGAACCGGATGCGCCACGATCATGTTGTCCGGGACGACCCGTGCCGGGCGGTCCGGGTTCTCCCCCGGAATCGGGTACTGAATCAACAACTCGCTGAAGCACTGGATGTCCGGCCGCATCGTCGCGATCTGGTCGAAACTCAGCACGGTGATTCGTCGCTGGGTGGCCTGCGCGACCGACTCCATGAAGTGTTCCTCGGGCAAGGAGCGGAGGTACTTCTGAGCGTCGTATTCGTAGAGGAGGCTCAAGCGGCCCGGATCGAGGCCGAGTTCTGCGGCGGTCGGCATGGAGTCACCCCCTTCACTCATCAGTTTAGCGTTCCCGCGTGGAGTTGTCGCCGCTCCAAGTCGCCTCGAAATCCCGACGCGAACCCGGTACCATCACTTCGTTCGGACGACACGGATTTCCACGACAGCGACAGGAAGCGTATCATGCGGATCGTATCAGGGACGATGTTGGCGGCGCTCCTCGGGTTCGCCATCGGTTGCGGCGGCAAGTCGGACACGCCCAGCGACGCGAAGCCGGAACCCGTTCCCGCTCCGAAGCCGGAGGGCGGCACGAACGCTCCGGTCGACCCCAACCCGAAGACCGTGATCCCGGCCGCCGTGCCCGCCACCTGGGAGATGGACCCCGCGAAGCACATCGTGCCGACCGGGCCCGTCGCCGGGAAGCTCCGCGGTGAAGACGTGACGCTCGAAGTTCGCGCGATGAAGACCGTCCTCAGCTTCCATCTGAACAAAGGCGGCTCCACGATCACCGTCCTCGAGTTGCACATCAGCGACCCCGAGAAATCGACCGACGGCTACACCGCCACCGTGAAGCCGGACATGCCCGCCGGGGCGGACGTGCCCAACCTCATCATCGCGAACCCGGCCAAGTCCACCGACCAGCCCGAAGTCGTTCGCGAGAAGTACTCCCTCACGCTGAAGCTCGGCAAGCGCGAGAAGGGCCAACTGAAAGGCTCGCTGCACCTGAGCCTGCCGGACGCGCAGAAGTCGTTCGTCGCCGGCACCTTCACCGCGGACTGGATTCGCCAGTTGAACGAACTCCCGACCGCGGACGATGGCCCGTTCGTGCAGGGCAAGCTGACCTTCACCGGCGTGACCGACCCCAACGTGTGGTTCGGATACGTTCGCGTCGATCCGTTCGATCCGACGAAGGGCCCGGCGAGCGACGTGGTCGGAACGGAACTCAAGGCCGGCGCCGCCGAGGTTCGCACGGACACGATTCGCCCCATGGCCCTGATGGTGCCCGGCGCGAACCCCGGCAAGGACCCGGCCCGCTTCGAACTCACCCGGATCGAGCCGGGGCACTACTGGGTGTTCGCCACCGTGAAGGGCGGACCCGCGGCGTGGAAGTTCATCACCGTGGACGCGAACACGCAAGCCACGTTCGATCTCGCCGTGGACGCGGCGAAGTTCGGCAGCCTCGACGTCTCGGCGCCGGGTACGGCCGAGTTCGTGGCGGTGGTGCCGGCCGGCGAGAAGCCGTGGCCCGAAGGCCTGGTGTCGTCCGCGGCCTCGATCGCCGATCTGTACGTGAACACGGCGGCGAACAAGCCCGACCCTGCGAAGCCGCTCACGCTCAAGTTCCCTCGGCTCGCCCCCGGCAAGTACGAAGTCTGGTCCGGGGACATGAAGCAGGACGTCGAGATCAAGTTGAGCGAGTCGGCGAAGGTCGAGTTCAAGAAGAAGTGACGAGACGCGAACCGGCCCCGGAGTCCGTTCCGGGGCGGCTTCGTTCGCGAGTCCGTCAGTTGGCCGGCTTCACTTCGAACTTGCGGGCCGCGGGTGTGGCCAGCTTGTAGATCGCGGCTTGGGCCGCATTGATCTCCTCCATGCGGCGGGCGAGTTCCTCCGGCTTTCGCTTCTGGCCCGCGGCGGTGTTCCAGTATTGGTCCCCGCCGAGGAGGATGCCGCGGAAGCGGCCGTGAACGATCTTGTTCTTGTCGTTGATCGCCGCGAGAACTTTGTTCGCCTGATCGAAGACCGGCCCACTCGTGAGGTTGCCGAGGTTCACCCCCGCGGCCAGTTCCTGGGCGCTGAACTTCGCCACCGCCACGCCGTCGATCGAGACCGAGTACGTTCCCTCTTTCAGCCCCTTCACCGTGAGCCCGTACCAGTTGAGGTCCTTCATCTCGTTCATGTACGGGAGCATCGGCAGCCAGTCCTTCTGAACCGGGAGCGGAAGGGCCGCGTCGGTTCGGGTGAACGTGAGCGCGCCGTCGCTCGCGGCGACGTCCTGAACCTTGCAGTTCTTCGCGGTCGCGGTCGTGCCTTCGATGGCGACGTCGCTCACCAGCGCCGGCTCCTTCAGGCCGGTGAGAATGGCGTGGGCCATGAGCAGCCCGCCCGGGGGCGACGTGTGGAACCCGTCGTAATACGGCTTCGCCTTCTCGGCCTTCGGATCGTCCTTCTCCATGCGGTCCGTCGCGGCCCGCGTGATGGCGTACTGATCCACGAACGCGAACCCGTGCTTCGCCGCGAGGCCCGCGAGCGGCTCGTAGAACTTCTTCTGCGTCTCGACGTACTCCGCTCCATTGGACTTGTTCCGCCGATCGACCGCGTTGGGCGAGAGCAGCGCGACGCGGAGGTTCGCCTCCTTCGCCATCTTCAGCATCGCCTCGGTCTTCTCGACGAAGAACTTGTTGCCCGCGGGGTTGAACTTGCCGTAGCCGCCGTCGTTCATGCCGAAGTTGATGGTGATGGCGGTCGGCTTTTCGTCCAGCACGTGAGCCTTGAAACGGCCCGCGCCGCCGTTCGCGGTGTCGCCGCCGATTCCGGCGTTGATGAACGTCAGGTTCCAGTCCGGGAACCGCGTGGTGAGGTAGAGCTCCAGGTACGTCGAGTACTGGTACTGCTCGGTGATGCTGTCTCCGAGGAAGACGATGCGATCGCCCTTCTGGAAGAAGCCGGCGTCCGCGGCCGCTTTCGGTTTGTCGTCCGCGGAGGCGGCCATGCCGCCGGCGAGCAGCAGCGTGGCGAAGAGGAGGCGTTTCATGCGTGTGCTCCAGGTGAGGTTCGTCGGAGATTGTAGTAAGGCGGGCCTCGCTTTCGCGGTATCTCCTCCCGAGACACACACCGGAGGAACGCCCGATGAAACTGCATAAAACGCGAATCGAAATCCCCGAGGCGGCGCGGAAGGACCTCGTCGCGCTGCTGAATGTTCAACTCGCGAACCTCGCCGATCTTCAGTCCCAGACCAAGCATGCCCACTGGAACGTGAAGGGCCCGCAGTTCTGGAGCCTGCACGAACTCTTCGACGATCTCGCGGACAAAGCCAACGAGCACGCGGATGAAGTCGCGGAGCGGCTCACGGCGCTCGGCGGCGTCGCGAACGGCACCGTGCGGCACGCGGCGGCCGCGAGCCAACTCGCCGAGTATTCCGCCGGAGCGTTCCACGGCCTCGCCGCGGTGAAGGCCGTCGCGGACGCCTTCGGGACCGCCGCGAACGCCGCCCGTGCCGGCATCGACGCCGCCGAGGAACTCGGCGACCCCGTCACCGCGGATCTCCTGACCTCCCTCGCGGGCGAACTCGACACGAGCCTGTACTTCCTCGAATCGCACCTCGCGGAGTGACCCTCCCGGCGTTCTCGTACACCATTCGATAACTGTCGAACGCGAGGACGCCATGAACTTCACCCGCCGCTCGTTCCTCACCTCGGCCGCGCTCGCGCCTCTGGCCGCGACTGCGGACGACACCTTGCGCACCCGCCCGCCCAAACGAACGAAGAAGCCCGAGAAGACGATCGCCGTCGTCTGCTCCGTGTACTGGTACCTCTCGCACGCCTACCATATCGCGGGCCGATTCCTGGACGGCTACATGAAGGGGGACGAGCACCACTTCCCCGAACACGGCGTCGCTTCGGTTTACGTCGAACAGCCGAAGAACGACCTGAGCCGCGATCTGTCCAGGGAACACGGATTCAAGCTCGCCGCAAGCATCGAGGAGGCCCTCACCCTCGGCACCGGCAAGGTCGCGGTCGATGGCGTGCTCCTGATCTGCGAGCACGGCGACTACCCGTACAACGCGAAGGGCCAGAAGCTCTACCCCCGCCACGAGTACCTGAAGCAGATCGCGAGAGTGTTCGAAAAGTCCGGCCGCACCGTGCCCGTGTTCTGCGACAAGCATCTGAGTTACGACCGCGTCAAGGCCGCCGAGATGGTGGCGACCGCGAAGACGATGAAGTTCCCGCTCATGGCCGGATCGAGTTTGCCGGTGACGTGGCGGCGGCCGGAGTTGGAACTGCCGCTCGGATCGAAGATCGAGGACGCCGTGCTCGCCTCCCGCGGCGAGTTGGAGATCTACGGCGTCCACGCGCTCGAAGCTCTGCAATGCATGACGGAACGTCGCTTCGGCCGCACCCGCGCCGTGCCCCAACAAGGCGTGAAGGCCGTGACCGCGCTGCAGGGCGAGGCCGTGTGGAAGGCCGCGGACGACGGGCTCTGGTCGTGGGACCTCCTCGAACACGCGATCGGGCGAAGCCCTTCCCGCAACGCCGGCGACATTCGTGCGAACTGCCGCCGCTTCCAGCGGCCCACCACATGGGGCAACTTCATCCCCGGCCCCATCGCCTTCCACATCGAATACCGCGACGGCGTGAAGGCGACCGTGCTGCAACTCGATGGCCACGTCGCGGACGAAACCTTCGCCGCGAAGATTGGCGGCAAGCCGAAGCCGGAATCGTGCCTGTTCTGGTTGCCGCCCCCGCCCGGCGCCGCGTTCCTCGAGGCCCTCGCCTCGCATGTCGAAACTTTCCTCCTGACCGGCAAGCCGCCGTATCCCGTGGAGCGAACCCTGCTCACCAGCGGCATCCTCGATTCGGTCCTGGAATCGCGTGTGAAGGGGAAGCGCCTCGAAACCCCGGACCTGGACATCCGCTACGACCCGCCCGCCGACAGCGGGTTCATGCGCGGCGAATACGCGAAGCCCGTGAAGTGAGAACCCTCGGAGGCGAGCGGCGCGGGGCGAGTCGCCGTGATCGCCTTCGCCTCTCGCGACTATCGATCGGGAGGTGCGGGCTGGTCGTAGTCTCCCCGATCCTTCTGTTCGACTGGGGCTCCGGCTCCGATGGCCCGATCCCGAATGATCTTGTCGGAGTTGATGGACGAAGCGACGTCGTTGTCGAAGTTGAATCCGTGGGGTTTGTCGCCCGTACCTGGAGCCCCGAGGATTCCCGCGTGCGTCCCTTTGACGTATAAGGTCTCGCCGCGAGTGACGCTCGGATCCTGCACGGTGATGTCCATGCGGTTGAATAACGGCCGCGACTTCTGATAGTAGTCGTCGTTGAAGTAGAAATACCAAGGGTCGGACTCCGCCGCCTTGATGACGGTGAACTGACGAACGTTGCGCGGCATCACGTCGTTGTTGCCGTACCTGAGGGACATGTCCACGGGATCGTACAGGCCCATGTATCGGATGGTCGGATGCAGGGTCACGGGCTGGCCATTCTGAATGATCGTGACCCCGTCCCGGTTGATGCGGTCGGCCAGGTTGACGACGATGTGCCCGCCGCGACTGCCGCCGTACATGTCGATGGGGGCGTTCGGGTCGAGTTGAAGTTGTTCGCGGAGCCGTTCGTAGGCGCGGTTTTCGATCTCTTGCGGTTCAGTGGGATAGACCGTGTCGACTGCACCGGTGAGCCAATCCGGCATCCACGAACTCTCCGAGCGGGGGCCGTCCTCGTAGATCTTTTTGTTCTCGTCAGTGTCGTAGTCCTTGATCATGTTCTCGACGTGCTCGGTCACGGCCCCGGGGGTGCCACGATACTCCTTCGAACCCGTGCCGCCGATGCCGATGGCAATTGGCTTGCTCTCGGCGGGCGTTTCTTTCTGCGGCGCACCGCCTTGGCCGACGGTCGCGGGCTGCGGAGCGTTCGCGCCGGCCGAATCCTTCGATTTCAGCGGAGGAGCCGCGTCCTTGCTCTTGGCGGCGGGTTGCTTCGCTGCGGCTTGGTTGGGCTTGGCTTCACTCTTGGGCGGTGCGGGCGGCGACTTCGGCGGGGGCGGGGCGCCGCCACCGACGCCATTCACGAACACGGTCGACGCACCCTTGGCGAACGGCCCCGCCTGCGACGCAGAAGTGACGCGGGCCGTCATCTGGCCGTTGGTCAAGACCGTTGCCGCACCCATGTAGATTTGAACTCCGGGCGGCTTCACCGGGTCGCCCAATCGCGAAAGCGGCACCCCCTCGGCGAACACCGTGGGCGAGCCGGCCAACACGGGGTCGCCGGCTTGGTCCATGTCGCCGAGACGGACCGCAGGGAAGATCGAAGGGACGACGGCCCCCACAAAGTAGCCCTTCAGCTTCTCGATCGCGGCACCGGGATCCTTGATCTGCTCCTTCCACTTGTTCGCGAAGTGATGGGCGAGTTGCTCGCCCATCGAATCGCTGTCCTCGACCTGCCACTGACTCAGCAATTGATCCCCAAGTTGGGACAGGGCCGCACTCGTCGAAAAGGCGGGCATCTGCCCGGTCGAAGGGCCGCCGGGAAAGCACCCGCCCGGCACGATCGCGCTCGCTCCGCTTGTGGCCGAGGAGCGTCCCGACATCGCGCCGCTCAGAGCCGACGCGGCCGGCAACAGGCCGGGGATCAAGCCACCGACCGCGTTCTGGAGCGTCCCCATCGCGCCGCCCAACATGCCCGCCGTGCCGCCTCCGAGGAACGCATTCGTCAGGGCAGTCTTGAGGACCGACTGGGCCATCTGTTGCGGCAGGCCGGTGGCCATGGCACGGATCGAATCCTTCAATCCCGCGAACATGCCGTCGTCCGGCTGCTCCCGCTCTCCGGCGGGCAGATAGCCTCCGGACGCGTTGGCGGCGGTGGCGAACACGCGGCCCATCGCGGGCCCGGCGTATCCACCTCCGCCCGTTTCAAGGGGGATGAACCCGCCCTCGGGAGCCGTGGGGTCGATCGGCACGAGAGGCCGTGGATATGGCGTGGCGACGGGGGAGTCGTCGCCGATGCGGACCGTATGAGGCGCTCCCTCCTCGTCCGCGTAAATCGGCTCCATTCGACGGGGCGGCAACGACAGCCAACCGTTGTCCTTCGCCACGTCGGCTTGGAAGCCTTCCAACACGGCGGCGTACTCCGCCGGCGAGCTGCGGACCAGCCCGACCAGTTGAACGACACCCTTTTCGGGAACGGCACTCATACCTTACCCGTTGAGGTTGATGATGGCGGCCTTGGCGTTGAGGTTGCCGCTGGCGAGAAGATCGATCTGACCGCCACTTGTCACGCTGACGAGCTTTGCCCCGCCGATGTGCGTCACACCGCCCTCGACCAACGTCACCCCGCCGACGGCCGACAGCATCACGCCGCCGACGACTTCCGTCAACGGCGCGGTCATAGCAAGGTTGGCCGCCGCCGCCAAGGTGATCACCGTGCCGGAGATCGTGATGAAACCGGCCTGATTCATGTGAATCATCGACGCGCCGCACTGCAGCGTGATCGATGTCCCGGCCGTGATGAGGATCTTGTTCCCGACGTTCGTCGTCAGATTGTTCGTCACCGTCTCGGTCTGATTGTTGCCGACCGACTCGCTAACGTTGTTGCCGACTTGTTCGGTCGAGTCGTTGCCGATCGTCGTGTTTCGGTTGTGGTTCGTGTTCACCCGCTGGTCGTACTGCGCGTTGATGTTCATCAACTCCTTGCCCTTCGTGTCGTCCATGCTGATTTCATTGTTCCCGCCTCCTCCCGGAGTCGTGTTCGACTTCATTCCGCTGATTTTCTTGCTCCCCGGAAGCGAAAACGGCGGCATCGCCCGCGGGTTGTAGACGCGACCGACAACGAGCGGGCGGTCCGGATCGCCTTCCTCGAACGACACCACCACCTCTTCCCCGATCCGGGGCGAAGAGATCGCACCCCAACCGCCGCCGGCGTGGATCTGCGACACCCGCACCCAGCACGAACTTTCGGCGTCGTGCTTCCCCTGTCGATCCCAGTGAAACTGAACCTTCACCCGCCCGTACTTGTCGACGAAGATTTCCTCACCCGTCGGACCGGTGACCATCGCGGTCTGCGTGCCGGCAATCTGCGGCCGCGGGGTTGACAATGGGGGTCGAAACGGAAGTCCGATGGGGATGCATGTGAACCGATTCCGATACGTGAACCCCTCGGGGCCAGATTGCACGAACGGGGCGATTTGAGTGCACTCGTGCCGAACCGAGGTGAGCACGTATTCGCCGTCCGGCCTCAGCGCCATCCCGGACGGGTCGGTCGCGACGGTAGCAAGTCGGAACTTGTACCCGCCGGACATCTGCCGGCACTCGCCTTCGCCCTCGATCGCGATGGCTTCCGACGCCCGCTGCTCGGCCCGGATGCGTGCGGTCCTTTCGCCGTCGGGCTGGATGTTTCGCAAGTCCGCTCCGCGATCGCCGCCGCTCGGGTTGATGCCGTCGAAACGCTGAGCGTACGCCCCGGGCCAGTCGTAGACCTCGAGTCGTTCCGCATTCCGGACGTGCAACTTGTGCGACACCTTGCCGACGGCGACCGTGTCGTTCAACCGACCGACGGCTTCCAACGCCTGATGAGGGAGTTCGAACGTGTGGTCCCGCAGCGTCACGCGCGCAGGCGTGATCCGTTGCGATTTGGACAGCAGTCGGACGAAGTCTTCGTCCTGAGTTTCCGCCGGGGCGTCCGGACGGTAGGTGATCGGGTTGGCGCCCGGCACCGCGGAGTGGCTCGACGGCGAGTCGGCCACGATCATCACATGGCCTTTCTCGGTATGGCGGAAGTAGTAGTAGATTCCTTCCTCTTCCATCAGTTCGGCTGGCGAACGCGAAATCGGCCTCGCGATACTGGACGCAATAGTCTCGCGGCAAGTAGTTCTTCGAGAGTTCAAACTTCACATCGAGGCCCGCGAACACGGCCTCGAGGATTCCCGGAATCGCGATCTGCTGAAAAATCCGGCTCTGTGAATTCCGCGTCAGGAGCCACGCTTGGGGCGCGAGTTCAAGTCGGTATGTCGTGTAGTCCCGGGTGCTCCCCTCTTGGGACATGCCGACGCACAGCCCGTGAAAGAATCGCTTGTCGCCCTTGGGGAGAAGCAACCGGACAGAGACAGGGTGGCCGAGGAGAGCGTCGAAGGGCACGGGGGTCAGGGGTGGAGCGATGACTTCGACCGTGTAGCTGAACAATTCCGACAAGGCGTCTCGCCCGCTGAACTCGACGGGAAAAAACGTGTCGGGATCGAGTGGGCTCGAGACTTGAAGTGGGCGGCCCCTTTGAAGCGGGAAGCGATTCATGTCGTCGGACCGTCGAATAGTGGATCGTGGCAATGCGAACCGGCGTCCCGTGACTCTCGCGAGGCCTCGTGTCGACGTCGCATGACGCTAAGCGGCGAATCCTAGAATTGTGTTGAACCCGGAAGCGGAATCGAGGCGGAATCGGAAAAAACGCCTTAGCGGAACAGAAGCCCCGGGTCGGAGACGTTCTTCTCGGCGACGGCGCGGGCGATGCGGCCCGCCTTGAACAACTGACGCACCGATTCGTCGAAGGTGAGCATGCCGTCCGCACGGCCCGTGACCATGCAGTTGTCGATGCTCTCGACCTTGCCCTGCCGGATCGCGCTGGCCACGGGGTGGGTGTTCCACAACACTTCGATCGCGAGTTGCCGTTTCGCCGCACGTTCGTTTCCCGGCAGCAGCCGCTGGCCGATCACGGCTCGAAGACCGAGCGCGAGTTGCGATCGCACCTGAAGCTGAGCGTCCTGCGGGAACAGATCGGCGAACCGAGTCACGGCGCCTTTCGCGTCCCGCGTGTGGAGCGTGGTGAAGACGAGGTGCCCGGTTTCGGCCGCGGAGAGCGCCATCTGCGCCGTCTCGCGGTCGCGGATCTCGCCGACGAGGATCGCGTCCGGATCCTGGCGCAGGCCATACTTCAAACCGTCCGCGAAGGCGAGCACATCCACACCGACTTCACGCTGCGTGATGAGCGAGTTCGCGGCTTGCGGGAAGACGTACTCGACCGGCTCCTCGACGGTGATGATGCGGCTGCCGCCGGCGCTGTTCACGCGTTGCACGATCATCGCGAGCGTGGTCGATTTCCCGGCGCCGGTGGGGCCGGTCACGATCACGAGGCCGTCCCGGAGGTTGGCGAGCCGGTCCGCGAGTTCGATGGGGAAGCCGGCCCAGTCCAAGTCCGGGATCGCGTTCGGGATGACACGGAAGCACGCGCCGAGGCGGCGGTCCGTCTGGAAGAGGTTCGCTCGGAAGCGGGCCGAGCCGCAGCGGAACGAGAAATCGACGTTCTTCTTCGCCTCGAGATGTTCGAAGGCGCCGGGCGGGCAGATGGCGGCGAAGAGCGGCTCGGCTTCGTCCGGCGTCAGCGGTGGCTCCTGGCGCTCGATCAGGTCGCCGTGAATGCGGACGACGGGCGGATGACCGGCGACGAGATGCAGGTCCGAAGCGCCGTCGCGGACGGCGTCGTCGAGCCACTTCGCGAGTCTGGCGGGCACGTCGGTCATGTCGATTTTCCCGAAGCGCTCGCTTCGCGTGTCTACTTCTTCTCGCTGAGTTCCACGAGGGCGGCGGAGCCGTCCGAAAGCGGGACGAGGGCGCGGGCGGCGCCGAGGGGCACGGCCGCGGTTTGGGGCACGGCGCCGGGCAGCCCCGCGTCCACTTTCAACAGGACCGCGCCGGTGTCGGCCGCGAGCGTCATCACGCGGCCGCCGAGGTCCGTCACCAGCCAGCGGCCGTCCGCGAGGGGCACGGGCGAACCGACAATCGCGGCTCCGGCGTCGTCCACGGCCGGGGTGATCCACTTCGGAGCGTCCGCGTCCACATCCACGCACACGATCTGTTTGCGGTTCACGGCATACGCCACGAGCGAGCGGCCCGCGGCATCCGTGTGAACGCCGATGTCCGACGCGATGCGGCCCTGCGGAAGCGCCGCCGTCACGCCTGGCACCCAGCGGCGAATCAGGTTGTCCGTTCGATCCAGGCCGAAGAGCGTGACTCCCCCGGTGATGTCCGCCGCGATGAGGCGGGCGGGTTTGCCCGCGACTCCGGGAAGCAGCACGGGCGCGACCGCGACCGCTTCCCGCAGCGTCCAACTCGCGTTGTCGTCCGCCACGCCGCCACCCGCGGGCCACGCCCACCGTTTGAGCGTCTTGCCGCCGTCCGAAGCGATGAAGAGATCGTTCGCGAGCGGAAGCAGGAAGCACTCGGGCTTCTCGCCGGCGCTCTTGAGCAGCCACTTGGGCCCGCCCGCGAGTTTGTCCGGCACGCCGCGACCGTCCCCGATCACGAGGCGATGGATGAAGCCGTCCGACGCCGGAATCAGGAGCGTGCCGTTGAACACGACCGGCTGGCCCGCGAGTTCGCCGGGGGCGTTCACGGAACCGGCGTGGTCGAACTTCCCGTTCGTGGCGCGGCGAATGATCCACTTCGCCACCGCGCCGTCCCCGGTGGGCGAGAGCGTGAACGCGAGTTTGCCGTCCGGCGAAGCGGCGGTCACGGTCGGACGCGAGAGGCCATCCAGCGGCGAGGCCGCGATCCACGTCGGCTCGGTCTTCGCGGCTGCGGCTTCGGGCACGGTCACGGCCGCGCCGTCGCCATCGACGACGAGCGTTCCCGCGGCGGTGCGGAGCGGCGGGGTGGACAGGATGAGCCCGAGTTGCCGCTGCCACCTTGGCGCGCCGTCTCGCAGCTTCACCGCCACGGCGCGGCACCCCGTCGAGTTCGCGGATTGCACCACGAAGCAAGCCGTGTCTCGCTTCGCGTTCAACTGGGCGGGCTGGCTCGGTTCGCCGATCGGCAGCCCGGCGCCGGCGGGAACCAGCGTCAATCCCTGGCTCGGCACGAGCGTCAGCCGGTACTTCAGCAGCGAGCCGCCGACCAGCACCCAATAGGAACCTTCCTCCGCGGGCACCACGAGGCCACGGATCGGCCGGTCGCCCGGCGGCTCGGGGATGGGCGGGAACGGCAGCGGAAACAACGCCGCGTCCTTGTTCCCCGGCTGGTTCACGCCGAAGATGCGGAACTGATTGCGGTCCGTGACCACGGTGAGGCGTTCGCTGTCCGACACGGGCGGGAACCAGACCCAGCCGGTGAGCGGAAGATCGACGCCGCCGCCGAGAAGCGGTTCGAGCACGGGCGGGCCACCAGGCGGAACGGACGGCGTGGGCGGCAGCGGGATGGCCCGCAGCCTCATCTCGCTCGCGCCGCCGGCCTGCGAAAGGATCAGGAAGCGCGGCGACGGATCGTCCCCCGGTTGGCCAAGAATGCTCGGCAACGCTCGAAGTGCGCCCGTCGGGTGGTCCGTGGGAATGACGCGCAGGCAAGTCGCGTCCCCGCCCGCGGCGATGGCTTCGACATCGAAGACGAACAGCCGCCGCGAATCGGCCGCGATGTACAGGTGCGAGGTGCCCGGCCGCAGGAACGCGCCCGGCCCGATGGCCTGACCCACCACGATGCGGCCGATCTTCAGCCCGGTCGCGATGTCGAACACGAGCACCGAGCCGGAGGCGTCCCGAATCGGAAGGTAGGCGCGGTTCCCGACCACGACGGCGGCACCCGCGGCCGGAGACGGCGGCATCTTCACGACGTCTCCGCCGGGCGGAACCTTCGGATCGAGCGGCTGGCTCCAGCGAGGTTGACCCGTCCGCAGCGTGTACGCCGTGAGCATCGGACGCCCCGCCACGTTGGACGTCACCAACGCCAGTTCGGTCGGCCCTTCGGGCAACGGCACCTGCGCCACGGTCGGCGGGTCGTAAGTGTCCGGCCCCACACGCACGGCCCATAGCACGTTTCCAGTCTCTTCATCGAGCGCGTACAGAATACCCCGAGCGACCGCGAGGAAGACGGACGACGGATCGTCCGGCCCGCGCTGGCTCGGCTTCGTGTCCCCGATCGGCGTGGCGAAGATGAGCGACGAACCGCTCGCGGAGGGAGCGCGGGCATCCGCCGGTTCCCGTTCGAACCGGATCGCCTTGAGGAAGTTCGCCTCCGCCGTTTGGATCACCTCGACGACTTCGGCGTCGTCCTGAAGCGCGTTCGTGGCGGCGTACGTTTTCCCATTCTGAATCGCTTCGTCGGTCGGATCCGACACGAGCGTGCGAATCTGTTCCAGGACGGCGAGGCGTTTTCGCTCGTAGGCGATCGTGTCCGCCGCGCCGGCGTTCAGATCCAGCTTCAATTGATCGAGGCTCTTCGCGTCGCGGTCGCGGAAGTCCTTCAGCAGCGGGACGAACTCGAGCCCCTGGGCGAGCGCGTCCTCGGCTTTCTTCAACTCGGCGAGCTTCGTCTTGCGGTCCGCCTTGTACGCCGCGAGGCGTTCCATCACGTGTTTGTGGAAGTCTTCGAGAAGCTTCCGACCCGAGTCGAACACCTCGAGCCCGTTCTTGTCCGGCTTCGCGAGCGGGGAGTCCTTGTGAACCTGGATGAAGGTCTTGATCTTCTCCAGCGCGAGGCTCGGATTCTCAAAGCTGCTGACGGAACTGACGGCGAGCCGCGTCGCGGCCAGATCCGACATGAAGCGGAAGCGGTCCGCATTGGGGCCGGCCGGGTTCTTGGCGTGGAGTTCCTCGTAGGCCTTGGACGCGGGGCCGAAGTCGCCCTTGGCGTACTGGTCGTCCGCCTGCTGGGCCTCGTTCTCTTCGTTGGCGGTGTTCGTCTTCAGGACATACCAGAGGGCGCCGCCACCGGCGAGCACGATGGCCACGAGCATGCCGATGAGGATGAGCGGCCCGCGGTTGGACTTCTTCTTCTTGCGGCGGCGGGCGAGCAGCAGGTCGTCATCGTCATCGTCGACCCGTGCCGGCTCCGGCTTCGGTTTCGGTTCTTCACGAACGACTTCGAATTGCGGCTCGGGCTTCTTCGGTGGGATCGGGGCGCCGGGGATCGGCACGTCGGCATCGGGGGACCACACGACCTCGCGAGCCGGGGCGGGCGGCGCCACGACCTGCGCTTCGACGACCTTCGGGGGCGCGGGGCGATTCGCGGGCTTGGGCGTTGCCTTCGGCGGAGGCGGGGGCGGCACGACCAACGCTTCCACCACCTCGGAGTCGTCCGCCTCGGCGAAGATCGGCGGAAGGTCTGGCGCGACCGTCGGCCCGGACGCGGGCTTCGGCTTCACCACCTTCGCGTCCACGACCTTCGGGCCGGCCGGCTTCTTCTTCCCCTTCGCTTCCTCCACCACGAACGGCTCGCGGCAATCCGGGTTCGGGCAACGCATCGCCTTGCCGATGAGATCCGGCTGAAGGTGGAAGCGGCTCTCGCAGTGCGGGCAGGCGGCGACGATCGACACGGGCGACCCCGTAGGAACGGACGAATTGAGGTTCCGACAGTTTACTTCGTGAACCGCCCGCGCGGCGAGAGAGAAGTGCGGACCTTCCACGTTTGTGGAGGCCGCGGCGGGCGAGGGACGGGTGTCGTCAGGAGGCGGATTCGGGAGCGGGTGCAGGCGCCGACTCCGGCGCGGGAGGCGGTGCGGGCGTCGGCGGGACGGGAGCGGCGGCGATGGGGGCGGGAACCGGGGCCGACTCGACCTTCGCCTTCCGCTTCTTCGGCTTCGTCTCGATCGGCTTCGCGAACTTCCGCACTCGCTCTTCCATTTCCTTGCCGGGCTGGAACGTCACGACGTTCTTCGCCTCGACGTCGACACACGCCCCGGTCCGCGGGTTGCGAGCCTTCCGCGGCTTCCGTTGCTTCACCTCGAACACGCCGAAGTTCCGCAACTCGATCCGCCCGTCCTCGACGAGCGTCTCGATGATCGCGTCGAACGTCCACTGCACGATCTCTTTCGTGGCGGATTGCGTGAGCGTGCCCTTGAGCAGCTTCTCGGAGTTGGCCTTCTCGCAAAGCTGGCGAACGATTTCTTTCTTGGTCACGAGGCGATCCTCCGAAGCGGCCGAACACCCGACCTGGCGTTTCTCCATAAAGGCTATGCGGGATATGGAGTAATGTCAAGCTTTGTAGAAATGACAATCGCGAGTTACGGCGAGGGAGCGAGCTGCGAACGAATCAGCGAGACGAGCAGAATCAGGGCCGCGAACGTAACCAACAGAAGCTCCGGAACGTCCCGAACCCAGCGAATCGCGAGCGGCCAATTGGGCACACCTTCGGCCCGCGATCGTTCTTCGCGCGACAGTTGCCGCAGGCGATCGTACTCGCGATCGAGTTCGAGCAGCCCCTGCCTCCAATCCGCGGCCAGGCGTTGCCGTTGATCGGGAAGCAGGCGGCGAATTGTGTCCAGGAGCAGCGATTGCCGAATCATCGTGGCGACGAGACCACCGGGGTCGTCGAGTCCGCCCACAACTCCCGCGAGGCTCGGCAGTAGCGGCCGAATCGCGGAAGTCCCTTCGAGCAGGATCAGAAGGCGGCCGGGCCGATCGAGCGGGTCGAGCGGATCGAGGAACACGGGTCGCAACTTCAGCCACGCCCGGCGGCCACGGCGGATCTCGGCGAGCCGCCGATAGATCCAGCGGCGGGAGGACGGCGGAGTCGGGTAGGGCCGCACCGCCGGAAGTTCACGTGGCCGGGCTCGAGGCGGCTTCGATGCCTCGGGAACGAGCTCGTACTTGGGCAGAATCTCGGCCGGAAGCACAATTTCCTGCGTCACTTCGGTCGCGGGTGGCTCCGGTCCGTCGTCCTCGAACGAGAGCACCTCGGCCACGACAACCGATTCCGACACGGCTTCCGTTCGGGGTTTGGCGGGAGGCGAGGGCGGGGCCGCGATCGCGACACCGAGTTCCGAGTCGTACGCGGTCTTGGCCGTGGGATCGGTCAAAGTGATGAGAGCTTGGGCGAGGCGGTTCATCCCTTCCGTGACGAGTTCGGGATGAAGGAGTTGATGGATGCGGAGGCGATCCATCTGCTGGAGCACGCGGGGCTCGAAGGAGTCGGCGTCCGCATGGCCCGGAGGCAGGCCGAGGAGCGAGTAATGATCCGGCGGCCACGGCCCGGGCGCGAGCCCGAGCCAGGAGAAAAGTTGCGTGGGGTCAAGAATCGAGATCACCACAATGGCTGTCTGTGGAGCATCCGCAGAGATGATCCGCAGATTTCACCGACCACACAGATTTTCTGATTTCACACTGTGTCTTCCGTGAAGTCTGCGGCTCACTTCTGACTCAGCTTTCGTTCATCTGATCGTGAATCATGGGGTCGAGGTGCTTGGTGTTTCGCTCCACGGCGAGAACGATGGTCCGTTCCTCGCTGCCGTCCGCGTTGGTGGCCACGGCCGGGATGATCTGCCGGCTGTCCGGCAGAGAGAAGAGCATAGTGAAGGTGCCGTCCGGCCGGAGCTTCACGGGCTCGTTCTGAAGCGTGATGTTCGCGGTCGGGTCGGTCTTGCCGTACACGATCAGTTCGGCGTCGATGTCGAAGAAGAACTTCTTCAGGGAACCGGGGAGAGCCGCTCCGGTGCCGAAGGCGTTGTCCTTGGAGGGGCCCATCGGGCGACGGAGCTTCTCTTCGAAGAGTTCCTTCAACTCGGGGTGAGCGGTGGACTCGAAGCCGGTGGACATCGCCAGGATGCGCTCGGCTTTCTTGGGATCGACGTCGGACCAGCCGACATTGATGGCTTCGGCCGTGCCGGCCTTCGGCGGCGACACGACGTTCGAGCGGGCGAGCACGAAGAACTCGCCGCGGCGGGTGATGTAACCGATGTCCGCCCGGTATTGCCGCGGCGGCTGCGGGATGTCGATGTACCAGTTGTTGCAGCCGCCGTGAACGATGATGTCCCGCATCGGCGTTTCGGACGTGCTCGTGGTGTCGGTCGAGGTCACGTCGAAGAGGCGGATAATCGGCCGCGCCCCGTGCCAATCCTGGCGAAGGGCGGCCTCGGCGCGTTGAACGGATTGATGCGAGAGGTCCCAGGTGGCGTGCAGCCAGTACGGGTCCGGCACCATCAGATAGATCTTGTCCTTCACGGCCCCGGTCGCGGCTTTGCCGCCGGAAAGGTCCTTTTCCGGGGGAATGGACGAGACGTAGGGTTGGGCGGCGGACTTGGCCGTGGGTTTGGCGGCGGGCGCGACCGGCTTCGCCGCCACGGGCTTCGGCGACAATGCTTCCTTGAAGCGGTTCACCGGTTTGTGGCTGCCGTTGACCGTGGGCTTCGGAGCGGCGGCCTTGGCGGGAGCGGGTTTCGCCGCCGGCTTGGCCGGCTTCGTCACCTTCGCGGCGGACTTGGCCACGGGTTTCGGCGTGGGCTTGGCTTTCGGAGCGGGTTTGGATGCGACCGGTTTCGCGGACAACTTCGACAACGCCTTCACAAGGGCGTCCTTGTCCATGCGGTCGAAGCCCTTGATGCCTTTGCGGCGGGCCATGTCCGTGAGGTCTTTTTTGGACCGGCTGTTCAGTGTGCCACTCATGCGGCCGCTCCCGGGCGGAGGTCGGTTGTTCGGGCGGCGTCCGTGTCGGTCGAAACCGGGAATCCGACCCGGCGGAGTGAAGGCGGGATGGGCCGCCCCATTCTAGGGACGCCGATCCAACCGGGAAAAGTCCCGGCGGGGCTTGTACTTGGGAAAGCCCACCCGCTGCGTTCTGCGGCGGGGCGGATGCGAGTTTTCTGGCGGGCGTGAACTCAGTTCACCTCGAACAGTCTAGAAAATTCGGGCTTTCGTTGTCAACGCGAAAAGCTCATCAAACCGCTATTGGCGGTTAACTTTGCGCGGTTTGTGCGGCTTCGGGAGCTCGCGGGCATCCCGAGGCGGACTCGTCTGCGGAGTCGCCGCACTCTCGTTGTTGGAGCGCAGGAGTGATTCGTTTCTCAGTTTCGGAGCTTGTGAACTTTTTCACAACTTCACCGATTGACTCTGCCCATGGCCTCTCCAGAATAGCCAACGAACCGAGCATGCCACCCGAGCCGCCACCCTCCGGGCCGAAACTGCGGACCGGTCTGATGGTCGCCGGGTCGGAGATTTCCGGGTTCACCATCACCGGCGTGCTGCTGGATGTGGTCTGCGGCACGCTGCCGTGGATCACGATTACGCTGACGGTGCTGGGGTTGGTCGTCGGGTTTTACCACCTGACACGGTTCGCGAAGGCCCTCGGCGGGAAGTCATCGTGAGCCGGAAGTTGCTGGCGGTCGCGATATTGCCGACGGCGATCGGAGGGCTCGCGGCTCTCATCGCCGGCCAAGCCCTGAGCTCGGATCAGTGGCTGTTTTTCGCCATCGCTTTCGGTTTGTGCGTGCCGTCCGGTCTGGTCGTTCTCCTGCTTCAGGAGTACCTCATCGGAACCTCGCCGTATGGTCGCGTGATCGCGTTGGCGGCGGGGACGGCGATCCGCGTGGTGGCGTGCTTCGGCGGCGGCGTGGTGATCTACCTGATCGTTCGGCCCGAGGCGAAGAACGACAAGCTCGCGTTCTGGGCGTGGATCCTGTTCGCGTACCTCACCGCGCTCGCGGTGGAAACGGTGGTTCTCGCCAAAAGCGGGAACGGGGCCTCCGCCCCGGATGCACGAGGAATCTGACGATGGCGAAAGTCGATCCCTTCTCCCACGTCGCCGACAACGACCACTTTGAAATTTTTGAAACCGCCGTCATTCACCTGCCGACCTTCGGCCTGCCCGGTCACGCGCTTCCCGTTCCGACGAAGTTCCTGCTGCTCATCACGATCTGCGCGTTCGTCGTGGCCATCGCGATGATCTGGCTCGGGAACAAGATGAAGAACGGGGATTCGCCGCGGGGCTATCTCTGGAATCTTCTGGAGAGTCTGGTCTTCTTCGTGCGGGACAAAATCGCTCGGCCGGGTGTCGGCGAGCACGATGCGGACAAGTACCTGCCGTACCTCACCACGCTCTTCCTGTTCATCTTCTCGATGAACCTGATCGGCATGTTGCCGTTCATGGCGTCCCCGACCGCGGCGATCACGGTGACCGGCGCTCTCGCGTTGGTCAGCTTCGTGGTCATTCACGTGTCCGGGATCAAGGAGAACGGGTTCGACGGTTACCTGAAGACGTTCATCCCGCACATCCACCTCGAGGGCGGCCCGGCGATGCAGCTGATGGGCAAGCTGATCGTGGTGGGCATGGCGATCCTCGAATACGCCACGGCGTTCATCCGCTGCGGCGTGCTGGCCGTCCGGTTGTTCGCCAATATGCTTGCCGGGCACACCGTGCTGTTCATGATCCTCTTCTTCATCTCGTTGGTCGCGAATCCCGCGTACCAGATTCAGGTGGCGGAAGGGAAGGAGTGGCTGCTGTTCGGGGTGGCGCCGTTCAGCGTCGGCCTCGTGACGGCGCTGAGCCTGCTCGAACTGTTCATCGCCGGACTGCAAGCGTTCGTGTTTACGTTCCTCACCGCGGTGTTCATCGGCCTCGCCAAGCACCCGGCCCACTGATTCAGACCCCCGGATACACCCTCACTCGGAGACTCGATGATGCGTCTGCTTCAACTTCTCGGCGTCGCGATGATCGTCGTTCTGGCCATGGCCAACCCGCTGTTCGCGGTGGAAGGCGCGGGCGTGGGCGGCGGCATCGGGATGGGCCTCGCGGTCGTCGGCATCGGCATTGGCATCGGCATCGTGGGCTACGCCGCGTTGAGCGGAATCGCCCGCCAGCCGGAGCAGGCCGGAGCCATCCAGGGCGCCATGTTCATCCTCGCGGGCCTGATCGAAGGCGCCGGGATCATCGCGCTGGTGCTCTGCTTGGTTCTCGCGATCCTGTGAGTCCGCCCGCGGGCGGCCGTCCCGCGGGTTCCACCGAGGCGCCATCATGCGACTGACGATTCTCGCGTCCGCGTTTGCGCTCGCCGCGCTCGCCGCACCCGCCTTCGCGGAGAAGGCCCCGGCCGGCGGCGACGCCAAGAAGGACGATCACGCCCACGCGAAGCCCGCGCTCTTCGTGAAGGACGGGGAGAAGTACCGCGCCGCGAAGCCCGAGGAACTGCCCGCCGCGGCCGATCACGGCCACAAGGGCGGGCCACTCGACTTCACCGGCTTCAAACGGTACGACCTCGGCCTCTACACGCTGATCGTGTTCGGGCTGCTCTTCTTCGTGCTGATGAAGTTCGCATGGCCGAACATCTCGGCGGGATTGAAGAAGCGTGAGGCCGCGATCGCGGGCGCTCGCGACGAGGCCGCCAAGGCAAAGGCCGAGGCCGAAGAGCTTCGCGTGAAGCTTCAGAAGGACTTCGCCGAAGCCCAGGACAAGATTCGCGCCATGCTCGACGAAGCCCGCCGCGATTCCGAGGCGTTGCGGGTTTCGGAACGCGAGACCGGCGCGAAGGAAGCCCAGGCCGAACGCGATCGCGCCCGCAAGGAGATTCAGTCCGAGAAGGACGCGGTGCTGCAGGAGCTCTACCAGCAGGCCGTGCAACTCGCCTCGCTGATGTCGTCCAAGACGATCCGTCGGCAACTGAGCGCCGAGGATCACCGCAAACTGCTCGACGAATCGCTGGCCGAGATCAAAGCCAAGATCTGACGCCGCCGACGACACGCGAATCACGAGACCACAATGGCAGACGCCGCCGAACTGAACCCGGGCCAGGACACCGTGCTGACCGCGAACGTGCGGCAGGCGCGGATCGCCCGCGTCTATGCGGAATCGCTCGCGGCCGTGGCCGAGAAGCAGGGGCAGCTCGAAGACGTCGGGCGCGAACTCGTGCAGTTCGTGGCCAACGTTCTGAAAGCTCCAAAGATCGCGGCGTTCTTCTCGTCCCCGGCCATCACGCGCCGCGTCCGCGGGCCCGTGCTTGAAGCCGCCCTGCCAAACAACGTTCACCCGTTGGTGGCGAACTTCATCCGCGTGCTGAACCAGAACAATCGGTTGAGCCTGCTTCCGGACTGCGCCGCGGCGTACCGCGAACTGATGGACACCCGCGCGGGCCGCGTGCGGGTCCTCGTGAAGTCCGCCGTCGAACTGACCGCGGACCAGCAGGCGGGGTTGAAATCGTCCCTCGCCGAGTCGCTGAAAAAAGAGCCGGTTCTGAGCCTCCGCGTCGATCCCGAGTTGCTCGGCGGGCTGGTGGTGCAGGTCGGCGACAAGGTCTACGACACCTCCGTGCGCTCCCGCCTGGAGGCTCTTCGCAACCAACTGAGTTCCCGAGGCAGCAATGTCGTTAAAGCTTAACGCCAGCGAAATCTCTTCGATCATCGAGCAGCAGATCTCGGGCATCAGCGAGAAGCTGGAAGTCCGGGAGACGGGCCGGGTGCTCGAAGTCGGCGACGGCATCGCCCGCTGCTTCGGCCTCTCCGAGGTCATGGCCGGCGAACTCGTCGACTTCCCCCAGGCCGGCGTGAAAGGCCTCGCCTTCAACCTCGAAGAAAACTCCGTCTCCGTCATCATCCTCGGCGACTACCTCAAGGTCACCGAAGGGATGGAAGTGCGGACCACGGGCGAACTGCTGAGCGTGCCGGTGGGGCCGGAACTGATCGGCCGCGTCGTCGATCCGTTGGGCAACCCGGTGGACGGCAAGGGCCCGATCCTGACGACCCGCCGCCGCGCCGTCGAGTCGCCGGCCCCGGGCATCGTCGATCGCCAGCCCGTGAAACAGCCGCTGCAAATGGGCATCAAGGCGATCGACGCGATGACGCCCGTCGGCCGCGGCCAGCGAGAACTGATCATCGGCGACCGCAAGACCGGCAAGACCGCCATCGCGATCGACGCGATCATCAATCAGAAGGAAGAGCAGGTCATCTGCGTGTACGTGGCCTGCGGGCAGATGGAATCGAAGATCGCGGGCGTGGTCGAGAAGCTGCGTGAACTCGGCGCCATGGACTACACGATCGTGGTCGTCGCGTCGTCGTCCGATGCCGCTCCCCTTCAGTACATCGCGCCGTACGCCGGCACCGCGATGGCCGAGTACTTCATGTACGAGGAAGGGAAGGACACGCTCTGCGTGTACGACGACCTTTCGAAGCAGGCCGCCGCGTACCGGCAGCTTTCGCTGCTCGTGCGTCGCCCGCCGGGTCGCGAAGCCTACCCCGGCGACGTGTTCTACTGCCACAGCCGCCTCCTCGAACGCTCCGCCAAGCTGGCCGAACGCTGGGTCATCATTCCCGAATCCGCGACCGGCGAGGTGAAGGCGGATTGGGGCGTGAACTCCGCGACGGAACCGACCCGCGCCCGCGCCGCCGGCGAGGCCGGCAAGGTGTACGTCGGCCCCGGTGAGGCCGGCGGTATGGACCAGGCCAAGCACGACATCAAGAACTTCCCCGGCCACAAGATCGCCAAGGTGCCTGGCTCCGGCGGCTCGCTCACCGCGCTGCCCATCATCGAGACGCTCGAAGGCGAAGTGTCCGCGTACATTCCCACGAACGTGATCTCGATCACGGACGGCCAGATTTACCTCCAGCCGGACCTCAAGAACGCCGGCGTGCTCCCGGCCGTGGACGTGGGCATTTCGGTGAGCCGCGTCGGCGGCAACGCCCAGATCGGCGCGATGAAGGACAAGCGTGTCGCCGGCGGCTTGAAGCTGACGCTCGCCCAGTTCCGCGAACTGGAAGCCTTCGCCCAACTCGGCACCGAACTGGATCCGGCCACGCAGCGGCAACTCGATCGCGGCACCCGCATGGTCGAGATTCTGAAGCAGGGCCAGTTCAAACCGCTGAACGTCATCGACCAGATCATGATCATCTACGCCGGGAACAGAGGCGCCTTGGACAAGGTCGACCGCCGCAAGGTGAAGGACTGGGAAGAGCAGTACCTGAAGTTCATGAAGGAGCAAATGCCCGAAGTGCGGGCGTTGCTGGCCAAGGAAAAGAAGATCACCGACGAAGTGGGCAAGAAGCTGGACGAAGCCATCGCGACCTTCGGGCCGCAGTTCAAGGCGTAACTTAGTAGGGTGGGTCGAAGTGTGCGCAGCACACGAGGCCCACCACGCGACCGCAATGGCTCACGGTGGGCCTCCCGTGCTTCGCACGGTTCGACCCACCCTACGGAAGAATCATGGCCAACCTCCGCTCACTCGTGAAACGCCGCAAGGCGGTCCGGAACATCCGGAAGATCACGAAGACGATGGAACTGATCGCGACGGCGCGGTTCAAGAAGGCGCTCGACCGGGCGACCGAGGCGGAAGCGTACACCCGCAAGATCGCCGAGTTGGCCGCGGACCTGAGCAAGAACGCCGGCGAGGTCAGCCATCCGCTGCTCGCCCAGCGCCCCGTGAAGAAGACGCTGATTCTCGTGCTTACCTCCAACCGCGGCCTTTGCGGCGGGTACAACGGCGGCGTGCTCCGCGAGGCGAACGCGACCGTCCGCAAGATGACCGCCGCGACGCAACCCTTCGATCTTGAGGTGAGCGGCAAGCGCGGCCAAGCGTTCTTCAAGTTCCAACGCGTGCCCCGCACCCAAGAATACGTCCAGTTCGAAGACAAGCCTTCCTTCGAGCAGGTGGACGCGGTCGCCAGCCGGTACGTCGACCTGTTCATCTCGGGCCAGATCGACGAAGTCAAAGTCGCGTACACGAAGTTCATCACCGCCGCTCGCCAGGTCGCGGTCGTCGAGACGCTCTTGCCGCTTAGCAGTGTGGGTGCGAGTGCGAGCGCGAGGAATGAACGGGACGCGACTGCCCCTCACACCCACACGGACACTCACACTGCTCGGGTCGACTACGAGTTCATTCCCGAGGCCACGGGCATTCTCGAGGAACTGATCCCGGCGGCGTTCAAGGCCCGGCTGTTCAAGTGCTTTCTGGACGCGGCCGTGAGCGAGCAGATCGCCCGTCGCGTCGCCATGAAGGCCGCCACCGAGAACGCCGGCGACCTGATCAAGGACATCACCCGCGTCTACAACCGGACGCGCCAGGCGAACATCACGAAGGAAATCAGCGAACTGATCGCCGGCTCCGAGGCGTTGAAATGAGTCGCCGAACGCTCTGCTTCGCCTCGCTCGACGAAGCCGTGGCGGATGCCGGGACGTTGCTCGCCGCGGGTTACGACAAGACCGGCAACTGGAGCCTTGGCCAGTGCTGCGGGCACCTAGCGAACTGGCTCGGGTACGCGATGGACGGCTTCCCGAAGACCCCGCCGCCGATCCGACTCCTGATGTGGACCCTGCGGAACACGCTGGGGCCGGGAGCGTTGACTCGGGTCTTGGCCGCCGGCGCGATGCGGCCCGGCAATCCGACGGCGCCGCAAAGCGTGTCTGTCCCGAGCATCGACGATCGGGAGGGCTTGGAAGCGTACAAGGAGATGGTCGAACGGGCGAACCGGTTCGCGGGCGTGCCGCTGCCGAGCCCGCTGTTCGGCCCGATGGATCGCGACACGTGGGTGAAGCTGAACTGCGTTCACGCCGCCCACCACTTGAGTTTTCTGGTTCCGAAACAATGATTCGACAGGATGAACAGGATTGACAGGATTCAGACAATCAGCCGAGTTCGGTTTTTCATCCTGTTGGACCCTATTAATCCTGTCTCAATAATGGCCGTATCCCAGCGATGCGGTTGAACGGGAGATGTGATGGTTGCCACCGCGACGAAGACCGGCAAGATCGTCCAGATCATCGGCTCCACGTTCGACGTGGAGTTCGAAGAAGGGCACCTGCCGGAGATTTACAACGCCCTCAAGATCGACTCGAAGTCGGACGCCGCGGTGAAGATCGCGCTCACCGGCGAAGTGCAGCAGCACCTCGGCGGCAGCCGCGTTCGCTGCGTCGCCCTCGGCAGCACGGACGGCCTCATCCGCGGGATGGACGTGGTCGACACCGGCGCCCCGGTGTCCGTGCCCGTCGGCCTCGAGACCCTCGGTCGCGTATTCAACCTGCTAGGCCAACCGATCGACGGCGGCAAGCCGCTCGCGGCCAAAGAAACCCGCAGCATCCACCGCGAACCGCCGAAGTTCGCCGATCTCTCGCCCAAGGCCGAGGTGCTCGTCACGGGCATCAAGGTCATCGACCTGCTCACGCCGCTCGTTCGCGGCGGCAAGGCCGGCCTGTTCGGCGGGGCCGGCCTCGGGAAGACGGTCATTCTCACCGAACTGATCAACCGCATCGCCCAGATCTACAAGGGCTACTCGGTGTTCGCCGGCGTGGGCGAACGGACCCGCGAAGGGAACGACCTCTGGCTCGAAATGCAGGAGACCAAGACGAGTGGCGCCGCGGACGCGCCGAGCGTCATCGAAAGCTGCGCGATGGTCTTCGGCCAGATGAACGAGCCCCCGGGCGCCCGCCTCCGCGTCGCTCTCTCGGCCCTCACTATGGCCGAGTGGTTCCGCGACAGCACCGGCTCCGAGACGCTGCTGTTCGTGGACAACGTCTTCCGCTTCTCGCAGGCCGGTTCCGAAGTGTCGGCCCTTCTCGGCCGCATGCCGAGCGCCGTGGGTTACCAGCCGACGCTGGCCACGGAAATGGGCGAACTCCAGGAACGCATCACCTCCACCGCGAAGGGCGCCATCACCTCCGTGCAGGCCGTGTATGTTCCGGCCGACGACCCGACCGACCCCGCTCCGGCCAACACGTTCCAGCACCTGGACGCGTTCATCTATCTCGAACGCTCCATCTCGGAGAAGGGCATCTACCCGGCCATCGACCCGCTCGCGTCGAACAGCCGCCTGCTCGATCCGCAGTTCGTCGGCGATCGCCACTTCGCCTGTGCGGACCGCGTGAAGCGGATTCTCCAGCGGTACCGCGAACTGCAGGACATCATCGCCATTCTCGGCGTCGAAGAACTGAGCGAAGAGGACAAGGCCGTCGTGGGCCGCGCCCGCCGCATCGAGCGGTTCCTCAGCCAGCCGTTCTTCGTGGCCGAACCGTTCACCGGGAAGAAGGGCGAGTTCACGAAGCTCGAGGACACGATCCGCAGCTTCGAGGAAATCTGCGAGGGCAAGTGGGACCACCTGCCCGAGGGCGCGTTCATGTACGTCGGCGGCATCGACCAGGCCGCCGCCCAAGCCGAGAAGATGGCGTCCGGCAAGTGACGAGTGCGATACGCTGATGCGTTTCGTGATCCGAGTGGAGTCGTGCGACCCGCTTGCGGGTTCGCAGAGGAATCGAGATGGCCGAATCGACCGCTCAAACCCAGGTTCGCTGCACGGTCGTCACGCCCGAAAAGGCCGTGCTCGACCAATCCGCGGACATGGTGATCCTGCCCATGTTCGACGGCGAACTCGGCGTGCTCCCCGGCCGCGCCCCGCTCATCGGCCGCCTCGGCGCCGGCGAACTGCGCCTCAAATCCGGTTCAACCGTCACCCGTTACTTCATCGAACCGGGCTTCGTTCAAGTTCGGGCGAACGTGATCTCGGTGCTCACCGCCAAAGCGATCGCCGCGGCCTCGATCACCGTGGATTCGGCCGCGAAGGCCGCCACGGACGCCGAAGCGATGCCCTCCGGCACAGCCGTAGAACGCACGAACAAGACCAAAGCCCGCGACCGCGCCCTCGGCATGAAGAAGGTCGCGGCGAAGAATTCCGGCACGTCCTCGGTCGCCCACTGATTCCATCGCGTATGATTCCGCAGGCGCAACGCCTGTGGAGTGTCGCGTGCGGTTCCTCCTTCTGCTTCCGCTCGTTGCCGGCTGTACCGCGGTGAAAGGCGAGGCCGTGCCGGTTGTCGCTCGCGCCGCGGCGCCGATGTCGACCGCGACCCGTGCCCGCCCCGAAGACGTTCGCGCCCTCGAAGCCTCGCTCAAATCTCTGCTTCTCAAGAACCTGCCGACGCCGCTCGTGAAGTCCGAACAGAACTGGGGCAAGCAGCGGCCCGCGCTCGTCCGCAAGAACGAGATGCGGAACGACGGCACCTGGCGGCGCTTCTCGGTGAAGGCCACGAACCCGGACCGCTCGCTCGGCCTGGGCATCGAAGACGCGGCGTTCCCCGAGCCGGGCCGCGCCACCTTCACCGCCAAACTCGGCGTCGATTGCGATCTTCAGTTCGAGCAGCAGATCTGGAAGAACGGCCTGCGGTTGTACAGCGGCGAGACCCGCGGCTGCTGCCGCGCCGCGGTCCTGCTCAAGTGCGAAGCGGTGTCCCGCACGGAGAAGTCGCCCGGCAGTTTGCTCCCGGACCTTGTCTTTCGGCTGAAGGTGACCGAAGCGCAGCTCTTCTACGACGATCTGGTGATCGAGCACACGGCGGGCGTGGGCGGCGACGCGGCCAAGATCCTGGGCGAAGCCGTCGTCGACGCCGTGAAGCAGGCCAAGCCGGAACTCGAAAAAGACTTGCTGAACAAGGCCAACGCCGCGATCGTGAAGGCCGCGGACACGAAGGACGTCCGGTTGTCGCTGGGTTCGCTCTTGAAGTGATCGCGGCTCGAAGGTGTGTACCGGAGTCGATTTCCACGTTATCATGATTGCTGGGCGATGTTCGCCACCCCGGATTGAGACAGGCCGTCCCGCCCGGTCAGTTCCTCGTATCGGACCGCATTTCCTCCGGAGCCGTCATCCGTGGACGCCAAACCGTTCACCTCGGTCGACCGCGACCTTCTCAAGCGTTGCCTGAACAAGGACGCGGGGTCGTGGAACGATTTCGTGGATCGGTTCCTCTCGCTCATCTATCACGTCATCGGGTACACGGCTCACCTGCGAAGCGTGAAGGTCAGCCCCGAGGACAAAGAAGACATCGCGGCCGAGGTGCTGCTCAAGATCGTGGAGAAGGACTTTCAGGCGCTCCGCGAGTTTCGCGGCCACGCGAGCTTGGCCACGTACCTCACCGTGATCGCGCGGCGCACCGCGATTCGCGAACTGAGCCGCCGCCAAAAGGTGAAGGACAGCATCGCCCGCGGCGACGTTCGCTTCAACGAACCCGAGGTGGACGACGATCCCGCCGCGGCGAAGAGCATGGAGCGGCTCGAAGAGGTGGAAGGCTTGCTCCGCAAACTCTCGGGCCGCGAACGCGAGATCGTGCGGCTCTACTGCATGGAAGGGCGCACGTACGAGGAGATCAGCATCGCGACGGACGTGCCGGTGAACACGATCGGGGCCGTGCTCTCGCGGGCGCGGAAGAAGCTGCGGCCGCAGGGCGGGGGCGGGGCCGACTCGCTCGGCGTCGCCGCCGGAATGAACGACGCGAAGTCGAAGAAACTCCGCGCCCCGAAACTTCCCCCGCTCCCGAAGCGACCCGCCCCGCCTCCACGAGACAAGGGCCACGCCTGAGATGCTTCCCCTCACGCGAACCGAGGATGTCGTCTACTCGGCATCGACCCCGACGCCTGACCCGCGGTTCCTCGGGAGGAGTCCGTCATGATGCGCCTCGTCGCGCTCGCGTTGCTCTCGTCCGCCGTTCTCCTCGCGGCCGAACCCGAGAAGAAAGCCCCGACCGCCTCGAGCGAGTTCCAGCGGCTTCAAGGCACGTGGAAGATTCAATCGTGGGACGAGGGCGGGAAGCCGCTCGCCGCCGCGGACCTCAAGAAGCGAGAACTGTTCTTCGGCGGAAACGTGTTCGTCGTTCGCCGCGAAGGAAAGGTTCACCAGGCCGGGCTCGCCAAGCTCGACGTCGCCGCTTCGCCCCGCACCATCGATCTCGACGTGAAGGAAGGCGCGGGCAAGGGCGGCACGATGCTCGGCCTCTATTCCATCGAAGGCGACACGCTCAAGCTGTGCTTCACGCCGGACGGCGAGGATCGCCCCGCGAGTTTCAAGCCCGAGGCGAAGTCCCCCGCGATTCTGATCGTGGCCAGGAAGCCCAAACCGGAAGTCGAGGAACTCGTCGATATCGTCGGGAAGTACCGCTCGGAACTGCTCGAAGCGACGGGCAAAACGGTGGTCACGGACGCGGTCATCGAACGCCGCGGCGACGCCTATCTCGTCACGTACATGCAAGGCGACAAGACGCTCTTCGTGGGCACGGCCCTCCGCCGCGGCGATCAACTCTCGATGTCGTGGATCAGCGCCGGGCAGATCGGCGTGAGCGTCTACAAGATCGAAGCCGGCCCGAAACTGACAGGCGAGTACGCCACCCTCGGCGGCATCGGCGTCACGGGGAAGGAAACCCTGACGCCGTGGAAGCGCATCGACTGATTCAATCGACGAACAGCGGGCGGATGTGGCGGTCGAAGAGGTTGCCCGTGACGTTTCGGCTGATGCTCGCCTCGCACGTCTTGAGCATGCCGAGGTAGCGGTCCCCCAGTTGAGCCGCGACCTTGAAGCCGACGTGGACGAGTTGCCGCAGCGAAGCGTTGAACGCCGGGTTCTTCGGGTCGTGACGCAATGCCGAGACGAACTGCTCGGACGTCCATGCGTTCACCTCCGTGGCGCTCGGCAACTTCGCCGCGGCGATGTCGATCACCGTGGCGTACGGCACGCAAAGCTCGTCTTTCTTGGCGAGCGCCTTCGCGTAGATCTCCTTCGCGAGGTCGAGCCCGGCGCCGCCGTCCTCGGCGAGGCCGATCACTTCTTCGAGCCACGTGGTGCCCGCGGTCTTCAGGTGCAGCCCGGCGCCGGTTTCCCGGATCGCCTTCCGCATGATCGGGTACAGCGAGAACTTGTCCGACCCGGAGTGCACGCTGAGCTTGAGATCGGCGGGGAGCCCGAACATCCGCACCGCGAAGGCGATGACCGCGAGATCCTGGCGGAACTCTTTTTCGAACTGCTTCAGGTCGCCGACGTAGTCCACGCCTTTGTTGAAGCGGCCGGTGAACTTCGGCGCGATCGTCTGAACCGGGACGCCTTCGGCCGCGAGCATCGAGAGAATCAGCAGCAACTCCGGCGGCGTCTGCGGCGAGTCGGTTTCGTCCATGCTCACTTCGGCGATCACGTTTTCGCGTCCCTTCGCCGCCGCGATCTTGCGATAGATGGCGCCCGCGTCCTGGGCCGCTTTCAAGTATTTGGCGGCGATGCGTTCCACGTCCGCGCGGGAGATCGTGAAGGCGGCGTCGATGCCGGGGATGCTCACGGCGCCGGTGAGATCCGCGGCGCGATCGGCGAACGCGGACACGGCCTTCGCCTCGGCCGGTTGCCCGATCGAGTCCGCCACGTCGATCGTGTAGAAGTCGCACGCCGCGAGAAAGCGATCGACCGTTTCGAGCCGGATGTGATCCGCGTCCAGGTGATAGGGTTTGGTCCAGCCGAGCGCCTTCACCGCGGCGTCCGCCGCGATCCGCACCGTGCCCGGTTCCGATCCGATGATCGTGTGCTCGCGGTTCGATTTGTTCCAGACGGGAATCACGTCCACGCCGCGGCCGGCGGCGAGCACGCAGGCCTGAAGTTGGGCTCGCGCCTGATGGGCGAACCGGTCGCCGACGCCGATGGTGTACGGAGAGAGGGCAGGCATTCGCGATACCGTGGAGTGAGGAACGCGGTTGTTCTACCGCGCTACGCGAGGATGTCCTTCACCACGTGGCCGTGAACGTCGGTCAGGCGGTAGTCGCGGCCCTGGAATCGGTACGTGAGCCTGGTGTGGTCGAAGCCGAGGCAGTGGAGAATGGTCGCTTGCAGGTCGTGAACGTGGACCTGATCCTTGGCGACCTTGAAGCCGAGTTCGTCCGATTCGCCGTGGGTGTGGCCGGCTTTGATGCCGCCGCCCGCGAGCATGAGGGAGTAAACGTCCGGATAGTGATCGCGGCCCAGCACATTGCCGCCGGCGGTGCGGCCCTCGCGGAACGGAGTGCGACCGAACTCGCCGCCCCAGATCACGAGCGTGTCCTTGAGCAGGTCGCGGCTCTTGAGATCCTTGATGAGCGCTCCCACGGCCTGAGCCGTGACGGTGCCTTTCTTCGTGAGCCCGTCCCGGATGTCTTCGCCGGGCCCGGTGCCGTGGAAGTCCCAACCCCAATCGAAGAGTTGGACATAACGCACGCCGCTCTCGACGAGCCGCCGGGCGAGCAGGCAGTTGTTGTTGAAGCTGCCGGCGCCGGGCTTCGCACCGTACGCGTCGAGCGTCTTCTGCGGCTCCTTCGAGATGTCCATCACCTCGGTCGCGGACATCTGCATGCGGAAGGCGAGTTCGTACTGCGAGATGCGGGTGTTGGTCTCGGGGTGGCCCATCTCCTGGCCCTGGAGTTCGTTCAGATCCTTGAGAGCGTCGAGGCTCGTGCGGCGCATGTCGCGGTCCATGCCGGCGGGATCCGAGAGGTAGAGCACGGGCTCGCCCTTGGAGCGGCACTGCACGCCTTGGAACACCGAGGGGAGGAACCCGCTGCCCCAGCATCCTTGCCCGCCGCTCGGCTGCACGCCGTTCGAGATGAGCACGACGAACCCGGGCAGGTTCTGCGATTCGGAACCGAGACCGTACGTGGCCCAGCAACCGAGGCTCGGCCGCCCTTGCCGCGCGAAGCCGGTGTACAGCAGAAGTTCGGCCGGAGCGTGGTTGAACTCGTCCGTCTTCATCGAACGGATGACGGTGACGTCGTCCGCGACGTCGTGCAGGCCGGGGATCGCGTCGGACATCCAGACGCCGGACTTGCCGCGTTGCTTGAACGGTTGCTTGGTGCCAAGCAGCTTGGGCACGCCGCTCGTGAAGGCGAAGCGCTTGCCCTTGAGGTACATGTCCGGGCAGGGCTCGCCGTCATGCTTGACAAGTTCGGGCTTGTAGTCGAGCAGGTCGAGGTGCGGCGGGGCGCCGGACATGTGCAGATAGATGACGCGCTTGGCCGTGGGCGCGAAGTACGGCTTCCGCGGCGCGAGCGGCTTGTCCGCGGTGATCCCGGCGACATCCGCCTGGAGTTCACCGAGCGCCAGCGCGCCGAGCCCCAGCGAGGAAGTCTGGAGGAAGTTGCGCCGCGTGACGGCTTGGAGGCGGGTGAGTGCGGGGTGCATGGATGGTTCTCGTATCGCTTCATGAGTCGAGCTTTAAGGAAGCGGAAGTTACGTAGAACGACGCGCTTCGTACATGCTGGGCAATTGAAGCCCGGAACATTCGCGGAAACGTCAACTGTGTGCTCGCAGTAGGGGCATGGCCCGCGCAGTGTACCGATAGCCATGCCGTAGATTGGATACGCGATTCCTGCAATCATCACAGTACCGCCAGCGAGAATCTCCACGATTCCGAACAGCAATGAACATCCAATCAGCAGCAACAATCCCAAGCCCGCGATCGCCAACCCGAGGACGATGTTTGTGAACAGTGATTCCATCGGGCGTACAAAACTCACTTCGGTCAAAGCAGAGGTGCCGTCCGCAACGATTCGGATGATGGTCCTGCACTTCGGACATTCATTGCTCGTCCCCAGATCTGTGTCTGGTGCCGACAAAGGATGGTCGCAAGCGGCGCACTTGAATTTCAAGGTCATCGCACAGTACCGTGGATCGCGATCGCGAAGCGCAGCCGGCTTATTTTAGCAGGTTCAGCGAGAGCCCCGGATACTGCGTATAGCCCGCGTCGAAGGTCACCATTTCGTAGTCGGCGACTTTGGCGAATGCCCCGAGGTATGCGTCGTTCCACACCTTCGGCGAGAACGTGCTGCCCTGTGTGTAAACCCTCCATTGGGCTTCCAGTCCCACCGGTTCAGTGGCGACCATGATGCGGGGATCGGTCAGGAACTCGTCGTACTTCTGCCAGGCCTCGGTCATCGTGATCACGTCAGCGCGGCCCACGCTCGGGTTCGTCACCAATCGAAGGAAGCCCTGCTGGGTCATGCGGCAGAACAGCATGGTATCTGTCACAGCATCGAACCAGAGTTTAGCAGCGGGATGATTCGGGTGTGAGTCGAAGGTCAATGCAACCCAGATGTTAACATCGGGCAGATGCAACATCTTCTTCATTGAAGATCTCCGCGATGCGGTCGTTGTCGAGGTTCATAGTGCCCGGCCGGCCCGTGCGAACAAGTGGCACTTGCACTCGCTTCTTTTCCGGTTGTGGTACGGGTACATCCACGCCACACGTCACGGTGACGGGTGTGCCTTCAGGCAAGCTCGAGCCGTCCGTGAGCACGATCACGCCGTTCTGAACGAAGCCGTTGAGTTCCATGGGTCCATTCTCTCGCGGTTGGGCCGTTCCCGCAAGCGTTCAATACGCGCGGGCGAACACAACCCGGCGGGGCGAAGGCTTCCCGGTGAAGATGCAGACGCCGGGAGTCGTGTCGCCGTCGAACGGCAGGCAGCGGATCGTCGCCTTGTACTCCTTCTGCACCATGTCCTCCACCTCGCGCGAGCCGTCGTAGTGAGCCGAGACGAACCGCAGCGCGTCGATCGGCAACTCCTCGGATTCGTCCTTGCGAACCGGGAAGAGCGCCTTGAACTCGTCGAGCGAGTTCGCCTCCACGGTGCGGGCGTCGCGGTAGGCCTTGGCGCGGTTATACAGGGACGACTGAATCTCGCGGAGCAGATTGGCGATGTGGTCGGCTGCGCCCGCGAGCGGGATGCCGAACTGCTTGCCTTCCTTGCCGGGCACGTCGCGGCGGGCCACGGCGCACGCGTTCTTCTCGATGTCCTTCGGCCCGATCTCGACCCGCACCGGCATGCCGCGGAGTTCGTGCTCGGCATAGCGGAACCCCGGCTGCTTGTCGAACATCAGGTCGATCTTCGTGGCGATCGGTTCGTAGCCGAAGAACTCGTCGCGCGGGAGCGCCTTCAACTCGGCGGCGAGCTTCTCCGCGGCGGCGATGCTCGGCCCGCGTTCCGCGTCGTTGCGGCCCAGCGGCACGATCGCGACGTGGATCGGAGCCAGGCGCGGCGGAATCACGAGGCCGTTGTCGTCCGAGTGGGTCATGATCAACCCGCCGATGAGCCGCGTGCTCACGCCCCAGCTGGTCGCCCACGCGAACTCCTCCGCGTTCTTCTCGTTCTTGAAGGTCACGTCGAAGGCTTTGGCGAAGTTCTGCCCCAAGAAGTGGCTCGTGCCGGCCTGCAGGGCTTTGCCGTCCTGCATCATCGCTTCGATGCACAGTGTGTAGATCGCGCCGGGGAACTTCTGGCCGTCCGTCTTCGGGCCCACGAGCACGGGCATGGCCATGAACTCTTCCGCGAACTTCTGATACACGCGGACCATCGTCAGCGTTTCGTCCTCGGCTTCTTTCGCGGAGGCGTGGGCAGTGTGGCCCTCCTGCCAGAGGAACTCGGCGGTGCGGAGGAAGAGCCGCGTGCGCATCTCCCAGCGCACCACGTTCGCCCACTGGTTGATGAGCAGCGGCAGATCGCGGTAGCTCTGGATCCAGTCCTTGTAGGTGCGCCAGATGATCGTCTCGGACGTGGGCCGCACGATGAGCGGCTCTTCCAACTCGGCGGTCGGATCGACGTGCAGCGGCTTCCCCTTCTCCGCCTTGAGCCGATAATGCGTGACGACGGCGCACTCCTTCGCGAACCCCTCCGCCATCTCCTCTTCCTTCGCGAGGTAGCTCATGGGAATGAACAGCGGGAAATAGGCGTTCACGTGACCGGTGTCTTTGAAGAGCTTGTCCAGCCCGCGCTGCATCTTTTCCCAGAGGGCGTAGCCGGTGGGCTTGATCACCATGCACCCGCGAACGTCGGAATTGTCCGCGAGGCCGGCTTCCTTGACGATGTCGAGGTACCACTGGGGGTAGTTTTGGGCGCGGGGCGTGATCTTCTCGGCCATGAGAGCGCATCCTGAAAACGAAACCGGCCGGGCGAACCCGGCCGATGTGGGAACAGGATTGTCTTAGGGACCGAACCGCGTCCGCGTCAGACCGGGAAGTTCGAGACCGTGTGCTTCACCTGCTGGCCGAGGTCGTTCAGGAAGATGCAGTTGAGGCGGTAACCGTTGGCGGCAGTGAGGTCCGCCGGGCGCGGCACGACGAGCGAGTAGTGCCCGAAGTGGAGTGTCTGCTTCAGAACGGTATGCGCCTTGGAGTTGGACTTCTGCACCACGATGGTGACGAGGGACTAGATGCCGGAGAAGAGGTCGTACTCTCCGGTGATTTTGATCGGCTCGCCGCTCACGCCGGACAGCGCCACTCCGCCAGCGGTGGCTCCCGCCACGGCGGCTGTGCCCGCGCCGGGCGGGCCGGACGACGGCGGCGGAACCGGACCGCCGCCGGGCCCTCCGATGGGCTGCGGCACCGGCATCGGCATCGCCATCGCGCTCACCGTGATCGGGGATTCGCCCTGGGCGTTCACGACTCCGGCCGTCGTGGTGTATTCCGCCTTGCAGACGTAGGAATCGTTCTCCGCGAGCCCGGCGAAGTTGGCCCACCAGCGCCCGTCCGACGAGCGGAAGGTCACGGCCACTTCATCGATCTTGGCGCCATTGCGCCACATCGAGCACTTGCCGGTCGAGGGATTGTCGGTCGCGGTGTACGAGCCCCACGCGACAAGGCCCGGCGGACAATCGCCGGTCCCGCAGGGGTAACAGATTTGCATGGGCATGGCGGGCGAGACTCCATCAGGGGTGAGGATCGAGGGGGGTCACGGTCACGTTCTTCACGGCAAAGGACGATCGAACGCACCAGAGGGCGACGCCGCGGCGTGAGGACCACTCGGGGACGGTCCCGTTGATCGGAGGCGCGTTGAGCCGCATTGTTTGTTGAACGCTCGCGATTCGCGTCGCGATCGCTCGCTCGTCCCAATCGGCGAAGCGTTCGAACTTGCCGTCGTCGTTCTTCCAGAAGGCCTGGATGCGTTTCGGCTCGATCACGAATTTGATCGTGCGCCACGGCCCGGGAAGCGTTTCGGCCGGCGCGAACAACTTGAACGGGCCGGATCCGCCGAGGACGTGCTCCGGGTTCTTCCCGGGGCGCTCGGACACGATCGACACGCCGAGCCGCGCCATCTCCTGTGGGCTGCCGCGCTGGAAGTCTCGGAAGGTGACGCCGACGAACGTGTGCAATCGCTCGCCGGCGGGAAGGTTCTGGACGTCGTACCCGAACATCAACCCGGCCCACTGTTCGGCGTAGACGTTCACCCCTCTGTTGACGAAGCCCGTCTCTTGGAACTCGCCCTCGAGTTCGTAACGATCGATGCCCAGCCCGGGATGCAGAACGACGACGCCTTGACCGACGGACGAAACGGCGCACGCGTCGTTCGCGGCGATGCTCGTGCCGATCTCGACGCCCGCGATGGGCCGATCGAACCAGCGTGGCAGGCCCGTGGCGCCGATCAGCGTCACCGTCCGGCCCGCGGCCAGTTCCCGCTGAATCTCGCCGACGCGGTCGTCGCCTGTCTCGGCCGTGAGACGATTGTAAGCGATCGGAGCGAGGCCGAGGATCGCCGCGAGGAACACGCCGGCGGCGATCGCGACCCGGTTGCGGCCGGCCCAGCGCCACGCTCGCTTCGCCCGCTCGCCGATCGCGGCATCGGGCCGTTCGCCGCCGCAGTACTTCTTCAGGTCCTTGGCGAGCGCATCCGCGGAGGGGTAGCGATCGGCCGGGCGTTTCTCGAGGCACTTCATCACGATCACGTCCAACTCGCGAGGAAGCTCGGGCCGGAGCTTCTGCGGTCGAGACGGAATCTCGGTCTTCACCTTCGAGAGGACGTCCTCCTGCGTGTCGCCCTCGAACGGGGCTTTGCCGGTGAGCATGGCGTAGAGCGTGGCGCCGAGACCGTAGACGTCGGTATGGGGGCCGAACTCGCCGAACTTTCTCGAGATCTGCTCGGGCGGCATGAACGCGGGAGTGCCCACGGCTTGCGTCGTACGCGTGAGTTCATCCTGCTCGTCCAGCAGTTTCGCGAGGCCGAAGTCGCTGAGTTTGGGCGTGCCGTCGTCCATGACCACGACGTTCGAGGGCTTGATGTCCCGGTGCAACACGTTCGTTTCGTGGGCGGCGCTGGTGGCTTCCGCCAGCTTCGCGACAATCTGCGCCGCGATCTTCGGCTCGAACGGGCCGTCTTCCTTGAGCCGTTCCGCGAGCGTGCCGCCCGCCGCGAATTCCATCGTGTAATAAGGGTCGGTCCGGCTCAGTTCGGGCGTGATGATGCGAACCACGTTCGGGTGGTCGATCCGGCCGAGCGCGCGGACTTCATTCAGGAAGCGATCCCAGACGGTGGGGCTGCACGCCACGCGGAGGAACTTGATGGCGACGACTCGCTGGGCGACGTGTTCGCGCGCGAGCCAGACCTCGCCCATTCCGCCGCCGCCGAGGTAGCGGAAGAGATCGTAGCCGGGCGGGGCGGGGCGATGATGAGCGGCGTTCGCCGCGGAGCCGACCGTGAATCCGGCCGTGAGCGTCGGCCCGAATTCCCCCGGAGCCTGCGACCGCGTTTGATCCGGATTCGCCGAGGCCGGCGTGCCCGATTCCTTGGAGGTTTTCCGCTCGCACTGCGCGCACAGGCCGCTCGCCGATTCTTCCAGAACCGGTTTCAGGCAGCGCACGCAGGATCGCGACGAGGAAGACATGGGGGCGACACTCGGTCGAATCAAAGCGATACTAAACGTCGGCCCTTGAGTTCGCAACGGAAAACTGTCACGATTTCACCAACCGCTTCGCCCGTCACCACCGTCAGGATCCGAATCATGCTTCGCCTCGTCGCCGCATGCTCCGTGGCGTTCCTCGCTCTCGTCGCGTCCGCCGCCCCGGAGCGCGGAGCCGCCGATCCGCTTGAGGTCGGCACCAAGTGGGCCGGCAAACTCACTCAGAAGGGAAAGATCGAAGGGAACGAAGTGCCCCTCACGCTCGAAGCCGAACTCTCCATCACGAAGCGGGACGGAGTGAAGTTCGAGGGCGAACTCCGCGAGTGGAACGACAACGGCATCCGCCTCACATACCTCGTGAAGGGCGAAGTGAAGAAAGGAAAGGAGAAGGGATTCGCCGTCGAGTTCAAGTCCTACGACTTCAAGGACGCGGACTCGCAGACGTTCGTCGACATTCCGTACATCGGCACGATCGAGGGCAAGAAACTCGGCGGCACATGGAAGCATCCGAAGAACGACCAGGACACCACGATCGAGGGCGAGTTCAGTCTTGAGAAGAAGTAGGCTCCTCGTCCGCGTCGTCGTCCTCGTCCTCGTCTTCCTCCCCGACGTCCACGTCGTTCCATTCGTCGTCTTCGGGGTCGAGCACGTCCAGATACGATTGGCAGTGCGGGCAGACCTCGGTCTTGCCCATCGAGGAGGCGGGCCACTCGGACTCGCCGCCGCACTCTTCGCACAGAGCGGTCGTCGTGCCGGTGCGTTCGGCTCGTTTCTTCAGCTTCTCCAGGCTCGCGGCGACTTCCGCTCGGAGATCCTCGAGCGCCTGCTTGGCCGGTTCCACGTGCTCCTGTTTGTTCACGCGGACCTCGAACCCGCGCACCGTCTCGGGGCTGAGGCCCAGCGAGTCGCCCGTCTCGGCCACCATGTTCGGCGCCCAAACCACGGCCGGGAATCCCTTCTCGCTCAGCCACTCGGCGAGGGTCCGCGCCGCCGGCATGTCCTCGAACGTTCGCACGCAGTTCGGATGCAGCTCTTCGGCCATGATCGCGACTCCCGGAGAGTGGGCGTTCCCATTTTATGCGAGCGAAGCGGGAGTTCAGCAGCCCCGCCAACTGGAATCACTCGCCCGCTTCGGTAACCTGACGGTACTCGCCGGAGGCTCATCAGATGGCCGCTTCTCCCTGGGTGATCGACGCGAAGTCGGACACGTTTCAATCCGCGGTCGTGGACCGTTCGCACGAATTGCCGGTGGTGATCGACTTCTGGGCCCCGTGGTGCGGGCCGTGCCGCGCCCTCGGCCCCGTGCTCGAGAAGCTCGCCGCCGAGAAGAACGGCGGGTTCCTTCTCGCCAAAGTGAACACGGACGAGAACCCCGACCTCGCCCAGGCGTTCGAAGTGAACGGCATCCCCGCGGTGTTCGGCATCCGCGACGGCAAACTCGTCAACCGTTTCGAAGGCGTTCTCCCCGAAGACGAAGTCCGCAAGTTCCTCGACAGCCTCGCTCCGACCGAAGCCGAGAACGCGCTCGAAGCGGCGAAGCGGCTCGAAGGCTCGGATCCGAAGTCCGCACTCGCCGCGTATCGGCAACTCTTCGGAGACCAACCCGACGACCCCGCCGTGCGCGTGGGCCTGGCCCGTGTGCTCCTCGCCACCGGCGGAGACGAAGCCGAGATCGAGTCGCTGCTCGGGCCGATCGAAGCGAGCGAGCACGCGGATGAAGTGACGCGGATCCGAGCCGTGATGACCGTTCGCGCGTTGCCCCAATCCGATGGGGAACTCCCGACCGGCGCCTCGGCCGAGGCCCTGCTCCAACGCGGCCGTGCCCTCGCGGCGCGCGGCGAATACATCCCCGCCATGGACGCCCTCCTTCAGGCCGCCGAAGAAGACAAGAAACTCGGCAACTCGGACGTGAAAGAACTCATGGTGAAGATCTTCAACATCATCGGCCCCCGCAGCCCCGAGGCGGACGACTACCGCGGCCGCCTGCGGAACCTGCTCTATTAGTTGCTGGTCATTCGTTGATTGTCGCTCGTGAAGAACGACGGCGTACCAACGACGAAGAACCAATAACAAGGATCACAAGATGAAAGTCGGACTGGTCGGATACGCCGGGTCGGGCAAGAGCGCCGTGTTCGAGTGGCTCACCGGCGAGAAGCCGGACCCGTCCAAGATTCAGCAAGGCCAAACGGCCATGGCGGACGTGCCGGACGAACGGCTCGCCAAGATCGCCTCCATTCTCAAGCCGAAGAAAACGACGTACACCAAGGTCGCGATCCTGGACATGCCCGGGCTCATGGTGGACGACCGCAAGGACAACCCGCGGCGGCTCGGCATCCTTCGCGAAGGGAACGGCATCGTCGTGGTGCTGGACGGCTTCTCCGGCGCCGACCTCGCGGATCAACTCCGCCGCTTCCGCGAAGACCTCCTCTTCGCCGACATGGAACCCGTCTCCAACCGCATTCCCAAACTCGAAGCCGGACTCAAGAAGAACAAGCCGGTGAAGGAACGCGAGGCGGACGAAGTCGAGATCGCCCTGTTGAAACGCGTCGTGGCGTCGCTCGAAGCCGGCGTTCCCGCCTCGCGACAGACGCTGAACACGGAGGAAGAGAAGACGCTTCGCGGGTTCCAGTTGCTCACGCTGAAGCCCGAGGTGGTCTTCGTCAATCGCGGGGACAGCGGCTTCAACGACCCGCTGCCCGCGGACCTGCTCGCGCTCGCCCCGGCGGCCATGCAGGCGCCCGTGAAACTCGAAATGGAACTGGCTCAACTCGGGGACGACGACCGCGCCGCCTTCATGGCCGATCTCGGCCTCACGACGTTCCACCGCGACGCCGTGATCCGCGGCATCTTCTACGGCGTCGGCCGCGAGGCGTTCTTCACCGTGGGCGAAGACGAATGCCGCACGTGGTCCATCCCGAAGGGGTGCGAGGCGGTTGAAGCCGCGGGGTGCATTCACAAGGATCTGAGCGAGAAGTTCGTCCGCGCCAACGTCATCGGGTTCGACGACTTCGTGGCCTGCGGCTACTCGGAGAAGGAAGCCAAGACCCGCGGCCTGAACCGGACCGAAGGGAAGACGTATCTGGTGAAGGACGCGGACATCATGCACATCCTCGCCAGCAGTTGACCCCCCGAGCGGCGGGCGTAAGCCCGCCGTGCCGAGACCAGTCACGATCAATTCGCGTCAGTTCGACGTGTCGTCGCCATTCGCGATCGGATCGTCCGCCGAGACCGGACACGATCAATTCCCATTCGCGTCAGTTCGATGTGTCGTCGCCATTCGCGACTGGAACGTCCACGGCGGGCTCACGCCCGCCGCTCGGAGAATGCGTCGCAACTGGAACGTCCACGGCGGGCTCACGCCCGCCGCTCGGGGCGCTGTCGACCCTCCATCGGGCCAGCACGCGATACTGATTCCAGACGTAGTTCGTCGCCGCTTCGACCGCGCGATCGTCCGGCAATCGGCGTCGCGAACCGGATGCCGTCCACCACGTTCCGCTCGCGGGCTTCGGCCATCGTCGATTCAACGATCGCGACGCGTAGCTTTTGAAATCGCGGAGAAGTTGATCCGTTGATGTCGCCGCCGGAGCCGAAACGACCAGGTGAAAGTGATTCGCCATGACCGACGCGGAGTGAAGCGACCAGCCGCGGAACGTCGCCGTCTCGCAGAACTGTTCGACCACGACTTCGGCTTGGTCCTCGTTCAAGAGTACGGGGTCGCCTTTCATCAAGAGTTTGGAAGTGGCCCGTAATCCTGGAACGTCGCGGTCGTATGGCGTTCCCGCGCGATCATGTTCGACCCGCATCGCTCCGGTGGGTTCATCGTCGTCCCGCTTCTCGCGAACACGACCGACGAAGCCTCGTGCGTCCCCGGGAAGCCATGTGCCGTATGTCGTCGAGGTGATGAGCCAAGTCAGCGTGTCGCTCATGCGAAAATTGTAACTTGCCCGAACGCCATCTCACCGGGAAATATCACCCCGAGCGGCGGGCGTAAGCCCGCCGTGTCGAGACCAGTCACGATCAATTCTCAATCGCGTCGGTTCGACGTGTCGTCGCCATTCGCGACTGGAACGTCCACGGCGGGCTCACGCCCGCCGCTCGGAGAATGCGTTGCGACTGGAACGTCCACGGCGGGCTCACGCCCGCCGCTCGGAGAATGCGTTGCGACTGGAACGTCCACGGCGGGCTCACGCCCGCCGCTCGGAGAATGCGTTGCGACTGGAACCTCCACGGCGGGCTCACGCCCGCCGCTCGGAGAATGCGTTGCGACTGGAACGTCCACGGCGGGCTCACGCCCGCCGCGCGGTCACAGTTCCACGTCCCAGACCAGGACTTCGCCGTTGTCGCCGCCCGCGGCGGCGAGCGTGCCGTCCGGGCTGACCGCGATCGAACGCAGCCGGCCGAGTTTCCACGTGTACCGGGCCACGCGGTCCCAGTTCTCCGTGTCGAAGATGTGCACCGTCGTGTCGTTGCTGGAGGCGAAGAGGTACTGCCCGCTCGGGTGGAAGGTCGCCATCGTGAAGTGCTGCCGGCTGTCGTTCCGCACGAGCTTCGGCTCCCCGAGATCGGGCACGGGCCAGATCATGAGCGTCATGTCGTGAACGCCCACAAGTCGCTCGCCGCACGGGGAGAAGAGGAGTTGCCCCGGATAGTTGCTGTGCGAGTACGCGCACGAGGCTTCGACCCGACCCGAGACGCCCGAGCGGACTTGCAGGCGGAAGGGCGTTGTCCAGCGATGCGTGCCGGTCGCGCTGCGGGCCACGGTCGCCACCCGCCGGCCGGTCGGGCACACGGTCGTGCTGTGGAACCCGAGGTCCGCCTTGGACACGGACCATTCCTGTTCCCAGCCGCCGCCGTCGACGGACTTCCACGCGATCAACGACGATTCGGGGAAGCTGTGATCCGAGACGACCCGCGAGCCGTCCGGCGTTTGGGCCATCCACGTGAGGTTGCCGCCGGCTTCGAGGCTGAGCTGCGCGATCCGTTTTCGGCTGCGGTCGAACACCTTCCACCCGGTGCTCCCGGCCCAGCCCACGGCGCGGTTGTCCGGCGTGAAGTAAAGCGTCTGCGTCTTGCGACGGGCGGAGGGGTCGAGTTGCAGCGGCGGCTCCGTCGTCTCGAGGTTCCAGAGGAACACGCCTCGGTCCTCGACGGCCGCAGCCAACGCCCGCCCGTCCGGGCTGAAGGCCAGCCCCGTCACTTCGCCGATCTCGGCATTCAGCACCCGCATTTCGCCTCCTTGCGTGTGATCATAGTTCGCGCCGGATGGCCGAACGTGAGTCCGTTTGCGGAAGGGACGCGGATTCCGGCCGATGGCGGGGGGAGTGTGTCGATTGCGCGGGCTGAACGGGTTCACTTCAGTCGAACGAGGCGGTCCGCGGTCGCGATAAGGGCCGTGTCGCCTTCGAACGTGGCGACGAGGTTCGGCCCGCGGGCCAGAATGGGGATCGTCTTCAGCCGCTTGCCCGATTCCAGATCGAAGAGAATCACGGGAACGGTGCGCTCGCACCACGTGTCGAAGAGCGCGGTCACGAGCCACGGCAAACGTGCGGGGTTCGGCTCGCGGAGGAACGAATCGCGGAGGCGAAGCCATGCCGGCTCGAACGGCTCGTCCGGGATCGCTTCGGCCGGGATCGCGATCCCCACGGTGCGGCCGGCGCGGACTGTCCACCGCGCCGCGAACGGTAGCTTCACCCGCCATGCGAGCGTGCCGTCGTCCGCGTTGATGGCCGCCAGCGTGCCCTCGATCGGAATCAGGATGCGTTGGGGATCCGCGTCCCAGTCTTCGAGGTGAACGCGGCCCGCTTCGAGGAACGCGGGCGCGCTCCACTCCGCGGTTCCCTGGAGCGGATCGAGCCGCACCAGGTCCACGCCGATGTTGCGGCGGATGGTCGCGAACAGAAGTTCGCCGAAACGGCGGGTCTGCGGCGGTTCTCCGGTGAAGCTCGATTCGCCGTCCATCCGGTACGCGAACTTCGGCTTCCCGTTCCACCCGACGAAGCGAATCGTGCCGGGGCCGTCCGCGAACGCGATGCGGTTCTCCGCCTCCGCCGGCGCCGCGACCCATGCGGTCCGCGACGTCGGCGCTTCGCCCTTGATCGCCCCCGTGCCCGCTTGCACGAGCCACCGCGTGCCGTCCGTTCGCTGCACCGCCAGCAGCCGCTCGGACACGAAGAGTTCCGGCGCGAACGTGGCCACGGGGCCGAACGCGATCGGCTCGAACCGTGCGGCTCCATGAGCGCCGAGCACCCACGCCACCGTCCCCGCTTTGAGATCGAGCGCAATCAGATGCCGATCCCCGAGCCGCGCAAAGAGCCATTCCCCCGCCAGGTTGAACGACGTGAGTTCCGGCATCGGCAGCGGTTCGAGATCGGGCACGCGAAAGACCCAGACCGCATCCCGATTCGCTCCATACACCGCGACCGCGAACCGTCCCGCGAGCACGAAGCCGTTCGCCAGATCGGCCGCATGAGTGAACGAACCTTCGAGCGCGAACGTGGTTCGCGAGCCGTCCTCCACCTTGAACGCGAGGGCCTCCGTGGCGGTGGCGAAGATCATGCGGCTCGGCGGCTTCGATCCGCGGATCGGCACGAGCGGCACGCACCCCGGCGGCAACCGTGCGACCACGCTCGCCTCGGCGTCCGCGGTCAGGCTCGGGGCGTCCAGCGCGGCGCGGTCCGCGGCGGACCATGGCGTTCCGGGTGCGCCCCGTGGCGGCTCCGCCTTCCCGACCCGGCGATCGACCCATGCTCCGTATCGCATCACCTCGCCGAGCGGTGTCACGATCCACTCGTCGCGCAATTCCGGGATCGGTTCCTCGATCCGGACGGCGGCCATGGCGCGGAGCGCATTCGGAAACTCGCCGCGAGCCGCTTCATCGAATCGGCCCTTCTCCAGGAGCCACGAGAAGCGGTTGCGAATGTCGTCCGGTCGGATGAAGGGCGGCGCGATCGGCCGGAACGCCCGCACCTCGTTCGCGGTCACGCTCACGAGTACGCCGTCCGCGAAGGCGAGGTTGCCGAACAGCCCGCCGACAAGTGGCGGCGCGGTGCGGATCGGGTTCCCGCCCTGGGGATCGAGGAAGAACAGCCCCTCGCGGCTGGGCCAGAACACGGCGGAATCGGTGACGAACCCCTGGCCGTAGCCGGGGCCTGCGGATTGAACCCAACCCTCCGGCGAGCGTGCGGATCCGGACTCGACGCCGAGACCGCGCAGGCTGCGAATTGGCCCCTCGGTCGAGATCACGACGCGGTTGCGGGCGACGCCGAGGATCCGGGCGCCCTCCACCGGCCCGCTTTCCCACAACTCGCGGCCCGTCTCGGCATCGAGGGCATACACGCGTTCTCCGTCTGCCGGGGCGATGAACACGCGGCCGTCGCTCGCCACGGCCGGTGCCGACTCCCACGACCGATTCGCATCCAGGAGCCGCTTCGCCGCCCGCGGATACTGGAACGCCCAGGCCCGATTCCCGCTGTCCGCTTCGAGGGCGACCACGGCTCCGGCGTTCGACTGGAACACGATATGCCGGCCCGCGAGAGAAAGCAGTTCCATCCGCCCCCGCGCCTGGTCCGCCCCCGCGGGAAGCGGACACTCGCACACCTCGACCTCCCACTCGGGCCGCTCCGGCGCTTCATCCGCGTCCGCGGGATCGTAGCAGGCCACGGCGTAGGAGATGCGGCCGCCCTCGATCCGGGAGAAGACGGCCCACAACTTCCCGTTCGCGAGAAGCGGCGCGCCTTCCCACACGCCGGCGGCGCGGCCCTCCGCGGCGGGCGGCTTCAAGCTCCAGACCAGCCGCAACGCGGGCTTCGCGCTCGGATCGAGGCACACGATGGAGGAGGGTGTCTTGGTCGCCTCGGAGGCGCGGAGCACGGGCGTGCCGAACCTCGCGTAGAGGCGGCCATGGGCGGCCGCGAGCGTGGGGCAACTTGGCGGATCGGTGGCCCGGCGATCCGAGGCCGGGTTCCCCGGCGGGTAGACGATCTTGAGCGCCCCGGACGCCATCTCGTACCCGAGCACGCGGGCGCCGTCTGAAACGTAGACCCAGCCGCCCGCGATCACCGGATGCCCGAATGGCGGGCGGCTTGGAACGGACCGATTCGGGAAAGCGAACGGCTCGGGCGGCGGCAGCCCGGCGGTCCACAACGGCTTCGTGGCGAAGCGGACGGGGGCGACGCCCGGCAGCGCGGCCGATCGGCCTGGATCGTGGCCGAAGGCAGGCCACTCGCGGTTCGTCGCCTCGATCGCGACCCGCGGTTTCATCATCCGCTCGCGCAGCGTCTCGGCATATGCCCCGGCCTTTCCGGCGAGCGGGCCCTTCGCGTCCGGATGAAGTTTGGCGAAGGTCGCGAAGGCCTCCGGCGCCTGGGGATCGTTCCTCGCGTGCTTCGCGAGCACGATCCGCGCGCGGAGCGCGGCCGCATCCGTTTGCGATCCCGGATAACGCACCGCTTCATCCGCGTCGGGCAGCAGGCGGGTCCACTGTTCTTCGGCAAGGCGGAACTCGCCGCGCTCGTACAGCCAGTCGCCTAGCAGGAGCAGGCCCTCCTCGGCTGGCCGGGAGGCGAAGTAGCGATCGAGCAGGCGCCAGAGTGGCTTTGGATCGCGGTCGCGCTTCGCCGCGTCGAGCAGTTTGCGGGCAGGCTCTTCGACACGCGTCCGGTAGGCCTTCAGGGTGTCCGGCGGGAGCTTGGCGAGAATCTGATGAGCGACCGTTCGAGCCGCACGGTGTTGCCGCCCCTCGACGACCACGAGATCGTTCCCGGCTTCGTCCAGGAGGCGTTGCAGGTCCTCGGCCGCTTCGGCGGCTTTGCCGTCCGCGATTTTTCGTTCGGCCTCGGCGAGCCGTTTGCGGGTCTGTGGCGAATCGCCACGAAGAATGGCGGAGTCCGCGGGCTGAGCGCCGACGGCGCCCGCACTCAGGAGAAGGATTCCAACCGCGATCCGCGCCGCGTTCATCATGGGAGCCATTGTAAGCTCCGTCGTTCCCGAGCGGGGACGTGAGTCCTCCGTGGAGCGACCTTCCTCGATGGGAACTTCACGGGAGGCTTACGCCCCCCGCTCGGAGTGCGATCACTCCTTCGCGCCCCAGACCTGGATGCCGACGCCGTGGAGGTCGATGTCTTCGCCCTTTTCGGGGTCGTTGGGGCCGCCGCGGTCGATGGCGAGGCGAAGGTACAGCCAGAAGCTCGCCTTCTCGCCCTGCATGTCGTACCCGGCGGCGTCCACGTCCGATTCGACGAGCCAGCGCCAGGCGCGGCGCTCGTCCTTGCCTCCGTCGCTCGCCTCTTCCTGCCAGCCCTTCAACACGCGGGACACGTGCTGAACCGCGAGCTTCCACGCTTTCGCGTCCGTGACCTGCAGTCGGAGTTCGTCCGGCCCGGACTCGGGAACGACTCCGGGAATCGTCTTGAGGGCGTCGAAGATTTTGTGTTCGAGAAACGAGCAGCGCCACGGCGACCAGAGGTAGATCGTGACGCCGGGCGTTTCCATCGCGAGCCCGTACAGTTCCACACGCATTCGTCGCTCCTTCGATAGTGGAACTGTACGGAGCGGCGGACGCGAGTCCGCCGTGGGGTTCCACGAATCGTGCGGGTCGCTCCACGGGGGGCTTGCGCCCCCCGCTCGGGGTTCGACGCTAGCGCCCGCCTTGGAACATGGCGAAGCCGACCGCGAAGAGCACGCCGAAGATGATGGCGAAGATCAGCAGCGAGATCAGCCAGTAGAAGAGCGCCACGAGGCAGCCGCGGCCGAAGGTCGTGGGCAACATCGCGGTGCAAATCCCGGCCAACACGAGGAACGAGACGGGCAGCGAGGCGAGGTTGGCGATGATGGCGGCGTTGTCGATGCCCGCCTTGCCGCCGGCCCCGGCGCCGCCCGCGGCCATCATTCCTCCCCGATGGCGAGAATCGCAAAGCCCACGCCCGTGTTCACCAGCCACGCCACGAAGACGATGCCCATGCCCTTGCCCATCCCTGGTTCCGGGATGGCCTGCGAACCGCTCCGGCGGCTCTTCTTCTTCTTGCGCCGCCGCGGGCGATCATCGTCGTCGTCATCATCGTCGTCGTCATCATCTTCATCGTCGTAGTCGTCGTCGTAATCGTCGTCGTAGCGGGATGTGGGTTGCGGGCCGATGATCTTGTTGCTGATGCTGACGGCGGCCCGGAGGATCACCGCTCCGATCGCGAGGGCGATCGGGAGCACGATCGCGAGGCAGATGAGGCCGAAGAGAATGCCCATGAGCGAACCTCGATGAGGGGGACGGTCGTTCTCGCGATTGTAAGAACCCCATGCCGGGAAGCCACAACTTACCGCCGTTCTCGGGTTTCGCGGCAAACGGATCCCGACTGCGCCGGGTCAATCGCCGTACTCGTCCTGCCACTCTTCGTACCACGCCATCTGGATCGCTTCGAGGATCTTCTCGTTGGAGCCCTCGGGTTTCCCCTCGAAACCCTCGATGTTCAGCACCCACTTGTGCAGGTCCGTGAAGCGGACGGTGAGCGGGTTCAGCGTGTCGTACTGTTCGAAGAGTTTCTCGCCGATGTCGCGGGGGTCGGTCCAGGTCATGGCGCGTCTCCGTGAAGTTCGCGTTCGGCGACGCCGGCCAGCGACTGCTTCACCACTTCGTTCATGAGCAGCGTGGCGAGCGGGTTGGTGGCGGCGGCGAAGCCGTCGATGGCGCGTTGAACCGCGTTCAAGTCGCGGCCGGCGATCGCGGATCGGAGGGCGGCCTCGGCCGCGTTCACGGCGGCTCGCTCGGCGTCGGTCAGGCGGTGGCCGGCCATGCCGAGCGCCTTGGCCGTGTGGCGAAGATCGGCCTCGGCCTTGTTCTTCAACTCGATCAGCCGCCGCGCGGAGAAGTCGTCCTTCGCGTGGGCGATGCTCTCGTTCACGAGCGCATCGACCTCGCTCGCCGAGAGCCCGTGCGCGGGTTGCACCGTCACCTCCGCCTGAACGCCGCTGCGGAGTTCCTTCGCGCTCACGGTGAGCAGGCCGTTCTGATCGACGAGGAAGGTCACGTCCACCTGGGCGAACTGGGCCGGCATCGGCGGGATGCCCGCGAGTTTGAACGTGCCCAGCAACCGGCAATCCTTCACCAGTTCGCGCTCGCCCTGATGGATGTTCAGCACGATGGCGGTTTGGTTGTCCGCGAACGTGGTGTAGCGGGTGGTGGCGCGGCACGGCACGGCGCTGTTGCGGTGAATGACTTTGTCCACGACGCCGCCGAGGGTTTCGATGCCGAGCGAGAGGGGAACGACGTCGAGCAGCAACACGTCGCGGCGGTTGCCGGCGAGGATGTCCGCCTGGACGGCGGCGCCGAGCGCCACGACCTCGTCCGGGTTGAGATCCGTGTGCGGGGGTTTGCCGAAGAGTTCGGCCACGCGGCGGCGCACGAGCGGAACGCGAGTCGAGCCGCCGACCATCACCACGTCGTCGATGTCCTTCACGGCGACGCCCGCGTCCTTGAGGGCGGCGCGGCACTTGGCGAGGGTGCGGTCGACGAGCGGCGACACGAGCGCTTCGAACTCGGAGCGGGCGATCGTTCGCGTGAATGAGCCGACCGTCATCACGACGTTCTCGGCGGACGAAAGCGCGATCTTCGTCTTCTCGGCGGCGTCGCGGAGGCGTTGAAGGAGTTCGGGATCCTTCTTCGCGAGGTCGGCGCCCATCTCGCGGGCCGCGAGTTCCATGAGGGTGCGGTCGAAGTCGTCGCCGCCGAGGTGGGTGTCGCCGTTGGTCGCGAGCACCTGGAAGACGCCATCCGCGAGCTTGAGCACGGAGCAATCGAAGGTGCCGCCGCCGAGATCGTACACGACGACGGTGCCGTTCTTTTTGCGATCGAGGCCGTAGGCCAGGGCCGCGGCCGTGGGTTCGTTCACGATGCGGAGCACGTCCAGCCCCGCGATGCGGCCGGCGTCGCGGGTCGCCTGGCGTTGCGAATCGTCGAAGTGCGCGGGAACGGTGATCACGGCTCGGGTCGGGTTCCCGGCGCGCTTGCGGACCTCGCGCAGGATCATCGCCGAGAGTTCCTCCGGCGTGTATTCGTGCCCGGCCACGTTCACGCGGAGCACCTTGCGGCCGCCCTCCATCTCGCGTGCGACGATCTGATGCGGGATCAGTTCGAGTTCGCGTTCGAGGTCCGCGAGTGTACGGCCCATGAGCCGCTTCACGGAGAAGATGGTGTGCTCGGGATCGGAGAGGGCCCGATCGCGGGCCGCGGAACCGACGAGGACCGTGCCGTCGTCGTGAAAGCTGATGGCGCTGGGCACGAGCGCGACGCCGCGATCGTCCCGCACGGCGACGGGCCGGCCATTCTCGACGTACGCCGCGAGGCTGAACGTGGTTCCCAGATCGATGCCGACGACGGAAGGGTGACTCATGGCGTCCGAGGTTACAGGTGAAACTCCTGCTTCGCTCCCTAGAAGCAGTCGTCGAAGTGCGGCCTCCTTCGACCCTTATCTTACGCGAGGATGCCCTTCACCACTTTGCCGAAGACGTCCGTGAGGCGGAAGTCGCGGCCGGCGTGGCGGTACGTCAGCTTCTCGTGGTCGAGTCCGAGTTGGTTCAGGATCGTGGCCTGGATGTCGTGAATGTGGACGGGATTGTCCGCGGGGTGGAATCCGAGTTCGTCCGTGCTGCCGTGGGTGATGCCGGGTTTGATGCCGCCGCCGGCCATCCAGATGGTGAAGGCTTGCGGGTGGTGATCGCGGCCGAGGCTGCGGCCGAGCGTGGCGTTCGATTCGACCATCGGCGTGCGGCCGAATTCGCCGCCCCAGATCACGAGCGTGCTGTCCAGAAGGCCCGTGCGTTTCAGGTCCGCGATCAGGGCCGCGCTCCCCTTGTCCGTCGCCGCGGTGTTGTTCTTCACGTTGCCGGTCACGTCCGAGTGGGCGTCCCACCCTTCGTGATAGATGTTGATGAAGCGGACGCCGCGTTCGACCATGCGCCGGGCGAGCAGGCAGGCCCGCGCGAACGAGGGCTTCGCGGGATCGACGCCGTACAGGTCGAGCGTCGCCTTCGTTTCCTTCTTCAGATCCGTGAGTTCGGGCGCGGCGGACTGCAGCCGGCCGGCCATCTCGTAAGCCGCGGTCCGCGTCGCGATCTCGGGATCGCCCACGACACCGAGCCGCTTCCGGTTCAACTCGCCGACGAGGTCGAGCGTGTCCTTCTGAAGTTGGTCGTCCACGCCCGGGGGCGGCGAGAGGTTCAGGATCGGGTCCCCGCCGTTGCGGAAGCGGACGCCGGTGTACGTGGTCGGCAGGAACCCGCTGGACCAGACGGCGCTGCCGCCGCTGATTCCGCCGCCCGTGGACATCACCACGAACGCCGGCAGGTTTTTCGACTCGCAACCGAGGCCATACGTGATCCACGAGCCCATGCTCGGCCGCCCCGGTTGGCCGAAGCCGGTGTTGAAGAAGATCTGCGCCGGCGCGTGGTTGAACTGATCGGTGTGCACGCTCTTCACGATCGCGATGTCGTCCGCCGCCTTCGCCAGGTGCGGCAGCATCTCGGAGAGTTCGGCTCCGCTTTTGCCGTGCTTCGCGAACTTGAATCGCGGCCCGAGCACGCCGGCTTCGGGCCGGATGAACGCGTAGCGTTGGCCCTTGATCACCTCCGGCGGCAGCGGCTTGCCCTCGAGCTTCGCCAGCGCCGGCTTGTGGTCGAAGAGTTCCAACTGGCTCGGGGCGCCGGCCATGAACAGGTGAATGACGGCCTTCGCCTTCGCGGGGAAGTGCGGCGGCTTCGGCGCGAAGGTGTCCGCCGCTTGCGCCTCGCTCACGAGCAGCGAAGCGAGCGCGGCTTTGCCCAGCCCATACCCGCAGTCGCGGAAGAAGTGGCGGCGTGCGACGTTCATCGTTCACTCCGGAGGTCAGTCGTCATCGTCGTCGTCGTCGTCGTCGTCCTTGCGGCGGGTTCGCTTCTTGTACTTGCTTCCGCCGGAGGGATTCGGGCTGGGCCGCCCGCTGCCGGAAGAGCCGTACACGGACAGGGCCGCGAGGGCGGGCATGGCCAGGCTCGCCGCGTGGAGCCCGAGGCAGAGGAACTCGCCGATCGCCACCGTTCGCAACGGCGACTTGATCGCCGCGTAGAGGGAGCGCTCGCCCTTCACCTCTTTCCCCGCGTCTTTCTTCTGCCCGTCGAAGATGATCGAGACGATCAGCATCAGAATGAGGCCGACACCGCTGGCGATCATCGCGGCGATCCAGCCCATTTTGGCCTTCGACTCGGCCTGATGGTCTTTCGCGGCCCCGCCGAGGGAACCCAGCATGAGCGTGAGCAGGATCAGGCGCGCAATCTCGGTGAGGCCCCAGAACAGGCCCAGGAGATAATCGCTGAACGACTTCGAGTCGTACGCGATGACCGCGATCAGATGGTCCGGGACGTTCAGCGACGTCGCGAGGTCGCCCCATCGCATCTTGCTCTTGGACGAGGAACCGCTCATGAAGACGTTGCCGTCCTCGCGTTGATTCTCGGAGATGGACTTCAACTCTTCCGCGAGTTCCTTCGCTCGGGCGCTGCCGGGGTTCTTCTGCATCTCCTTCGAGTATTCCTTGGCGATTTCCTCCGCGTTTTCGGCGCGATTGAAGAGCGAGAACGTTCGCGTGAGCAGGTCCGGGCTCGGCATCGCGGTGGAATCGTTGACGACGACGAAACCCAGGATCAGGTGAACGGCGGCGACGGAGGTGGCCGCGATGGCCAAGCCCCGCGCCCGAGACGGCCCCGCGATGCAGAGGCCGAGCCCGGTGAGCCCGACAATCCAGTTGGCGAGGCCGACCAGCCCCGTGAGGAGGCTCATGCCGCTCGGGATCACGCCGCCGATGACCGCGATGCCGAGGAAGAGCAACTGCAAGCCCATCGCGCCCAGGTAGAGGCCGAGCGAGATGAGAACAAGGAGCACGCCGACGCGGGCGAGCCCGAAAGCCGAGCCACCTGAGGCCTTCTTTCGCGGTCGGTCGTCTTCGTCGTCCTCGTCTTCGTCGTCCCGGCGGCTCTTCTTCTTACGTGGTCGGTCGTCGTCCTCGTCGTCGTCTCGCTTGCGGGTCTTCGGCCGATCGTCGTCCTCGTCGTCGTCCCGGCTCTTCTTTTTTCGAGGTCGGTCGTCTTCGTCCTCGTCGTCGTCCCGATTCTTTTTCTTGCTGCGTGGTCGGTCTTCGTCCTCGTCGTCGTCCCGGCTCTTCTTCTTGCGCGGGCGGTCGTCCTCGTCTTCATCATCGTCGCGACGGCGCTTCTTACGCGGCCGATCGTCTTCGTCTTCGAGATTGGAGAACGGGCTCTCCGCGGGGGCGGGCGGTGGAGGCGGAGGAGGGGCGGCGGGCTTCGCGGGGCGGGTCGGCAAGGGAGCCGGCTTGGCCGGCGTCTCCTCCACCACCTCGAACTCCGGAGCCGGGGCGGCCGCGGGTGGGGCCGTCGACTTGAACACGGTTTGGCACTTCGGACAACGCACGGAAGCCGTCGTGCCGTCCGGCACCTTCAACTTCGTGGCGCACTTCGGACAGGACGCGATGGCCACCGGCTGCCTCCGTTCGGGTCCCGTCCTTTGTAACGGACACCGCGCGGCGCAGAAAGCCCTCCCACGGAGATGTTACGTCCCGAGTCGATCAACCCACGCGTTTCCGCAGGGCCTCGACGGCCTTGTTCAGCACACGGTCTTCGAAGGGTTTCGTGTCGTCGTAGAGGGGGCGGCCGTCCGTGCCGCGGGGAACGGGGGGCTTGGCCGCGGGATCGGTCGCGAAGCCGGGCTTGCCCGAGACGAAGTCCAGGCGTTCGACTTCGAAGGAGTACCGCACGCGTTCGAGTTCCGAGGTCGGCACCTCGAGCCCCTCGTCGGGCCGCACGCCCCAATCGTCCGCTTCCTTGAGGCTCGGGGCGCGGTGGATGTTCTTGCCGCTCGGCCGCCAGTACGTCTCGGTGGTCAGCTTCACGGCCGCGGTCTTGTCCGGGTTCAGGTACAGGAGTTTCTGCACGCTGCCTTTGCCGAAGGATCGCTCGCCGACGATCACGGCGCGGCCGTGGTCCTGGAGCGCGGAGGCGACGATCTCGCTGGCGCTGGCGCTGTTGCGGTTCACGAGCACGGCCATCGCCCGCGGGTTGTCCGCCGTCGGGAGGAACCTCGCGCCGTCTTTCTTCGCCGAGAACGACCGCTCGCCGCCGTGGCGGTTCCGCGTGCTCACGATCTTCTGCCCGTCCGTGAGGAAGAGGTTGGCCACGTCGATCGCTTCGTTCAGCAGCCCGCCGGGGTTGTCGCGGAGGTCGATGATCAGGCCGCGGGCGCCGGCTTCATTGATCTGATCGACCGCGGCTCGAAGCTCCTTCGTGGTCAAGTCGCTGAACCCTTCCTTGAGGCGAATGAGGGCGATCTTCGCCGCCGGATCCGCGAACCACTCCCATTTCGTCGGATCGTCCTTCTTGCGGACGACGCCGACGATCGGGTGCAGTTCGATACGCGAGCGGGTGAGTTGAACTTCGAAGTCCGTGGGGATGCGGCCCGCGCGGCGAAGCGTGAGCGTGACCTTGCTGCCGAGTTCGCCCTTGATCAGCTTCTTGGCCTGTTCGATGGCGCCGCGTTCGGCTTCGAGCCGTTCGTAGGCGTCGGACCCTGCCCCCGGCAGCGGCGCGATCGGAGTGTTGTCGATCTTCAGAATGAGGTCGTTCGCGAGCACGCCGGCGTCGTAGGCCGGGGTGCCGATCATCGGGTTGCGAACCTTGAGTTGGTGAGTCTCGGCGTCCACTCCGAGCACGATGCCGACGCCGCCGAAGCTCCCTTCGGAACTCAGCTTGAACTCGTCCAGCTTCTTCTTGTTGAGGTATTCGGAGTGCGGATCGAGTTGGCGGAGCCCGCCGTTGATCATGTCTTCGACGAGCTTCTGCCGGTCGTCGTCCGAGAGTTCGCGGTAGTAGTTGGCGTCGACCTCCGCGAGGACGTCGACCATCTGCCGCACGAGGAGGTAATCTTTGTCCGGAGCGGGTGCGCTGGACGTGACGGCGATCCCGAGAAGGACCAACGCGGGCACGACGAGCAGCCAGGCGAGATTGCGAAGCGGCATGTTTCACTCGCGGAGCGAAGCGGGAACGAGTGAATCATATCATGGCGGACGAGATTCGGGGAACCCCGACGGGGAGCGTGGGTGCGCTTTCCGAGGGTGGCTGACTTCGAAGGTCGTTGCCCCCGAGAGGAGCCCCGGCTGGAAGCCGGGGCCACCCACCGGCTCGAAGCCGGCGCCAGCCAAGAGCGGCTCCGCCGCCAATATCTGTCGGCATGCCCGGGGAGTGCGGCCCGGTTCAGCTTCTCACGCAGTTGCGGCCGGAGCGTTTCGCCTCGTACAGCTTCTCGTCCGCGTGGCGGAGAAGGTCCGCGGGGGTGACGACCGCCTCGCCGGTGGTCGTGGACACGCCGACGCTCACCGTCAGTTTGATGCTGATGTCTTCGAAGCGGAAAGCGTGATTCTCGATGGTGGAGCGGACGCGTTCGGCCGCGCCGAGGGCCTCGCTCAGCGGCGTCTCGACGAGCACGAGGCAGAACTCTTCGCCGCCGTACCGCGCGAACATGTCTTCCCGGCGGATCGTGCCGCGGATGCGGTCCGCGAGTTCGCGAAGCACGAAGTCCCCGCAGAGGTGCCCGTGGGTGTCGTTGATCGATTTGAACTTGTCGATGTCGAAGAGGAGCACCGAGAGGGGGCGCTTGTGCCGCTGGCTTCGGGCGACTTCGCGATCGAGGAACTCGCCGAGGGCCCGCTGATTGTGGATGCGGGTGAGCCCGTCCTGGATCGTGAGGCGATAGATTTCCTCGTGATACTCGGCCTCGATGTTCCCGCCGGTGAGGTAGCGGTAGAGGCAATTGCCGACGCGGAGGTAATCGCCGTCGTGGAGGTCCTGTCGGCCGTCCACCTGTTTATCGTTCACGAAGGTGCCGTTGGTGGAACCGAGGTCCGAGACGGCGTAGCCCTCGGGTGTCGGCTCGACCTTCACGTGCTTGCGCGAGACGGAGTTGTCCTGAATGCGGATGTCGCAATCGTCGCCGCGGCCGACGAGGAGATCCTTGCTGCCAAGGGGGTAGCGGCGGCCCATGCTCGGGCCGGTGGGATAGATGTGGACGAGGCACGCCTCGCGAGTCGCGGCGGAGAGCAGCCGCTTCGGCGTGGTGATCCACGTTTCGGTGATTTTCTCGCGTTCGGCGATCGTGGCCATGGCCGGAGTCCGGGAGCGCGGAGTTTCCTCGAATTCAGCCTAGTTCATATTTTGGCCGGAGTAAAACGAACCTGCCGAATCTGCGGGCACACGAGGCGAGAAAATGAAGCACGAACGGGCGGCGAACGAGCTCATGGAGATGCGGGTCGCGAAGCGTGCCGTGCCGAAACTCCCCGCCGATTTGTTCCCCGAAACGCAGGACGACGCCTACCGCATTCAGGACGCGCTCGTGGCCCGGCTCGTCGAGGCGTACCACGGGCGAATCATCGGCTACAAGATCGCCGCGACCAACGAGACGGCCCAAAAGCAATTGAACGTCACGGCTCCCTTCTGCGGGCGGCTTTTGTCGCATTCCACGCATTGCAGCGGGGCCACGCTCACGGCCGCGAACTTCAACCATCGCATCATCGAACCCGAGTTCGGCTTCCGGATCGGGGCGGACGTTCCCCCATCCGAGGCGCCGTACACGCGGGACACCATCGCGCCGTACATCGCGGCCATCATCCCGGCCATCGAGGTGGTCGATCACCGCTACACCGACTGGACGACGGTGGGGGCGCCGAGCCTGATCGCGGACAACGCCATTCATGGGGCATGGATCGAAGGCGAGGACGTGTCCGACTGCCGCGACGTGGACCTCGCGACGCACGCCACGAAGCTGATCGTGAACGGCGAGACGGTGCGAACCGGGTCCGGGGCGGCCGTGCTCGGGCATCCGTTGAACGTCGTGGCGTGGCTGGCGAACGTCCGGCCGCTCCGCGCGGGGGACAAGATCACGACCGGCACGACCACCGCCGTGTACTTCGCGAACCCCGGCGACCGCATCACCGCCGACTTCGGCGCGTTCGGCGCCGCATCCGTCTCCTTCTCCTGAACAGCCGATCGGAACTCCGAATGAAAGCGATTCAACTTCTCGAGCCGAAGCAGTTCCGCATGATCGACGTGCCGGAGCCCGCGAGCCCCGGCCCCGGCGACGCGGTCGTCCGCATTCACCGCGTCGGCATCTGCGGCACGGACTACTCCGGCTATCTCGGGAAGATGCCGTTCTTCTCGTACCCGCGCATTCCCGGGCACGAACTCGGCGTCGAGGTCGTGGCCGTGGGCTCCGGCGTGACCCACGTGAGGCCGGGCGACCGCGCCGCGATCGAGCCGTACATCAATTGCCAGGCCTGTTATTCCTGCGCCCGCGGCCTCACCAATGCCTGCGAGAATCACAAGACGCTCGGCGTGCACATCGACGGCGGCCTCTGCCCGCTCTTCACCATCCCCGCCCGCAAGCTCCACGTCTCGAAGATCCTCACCTTCGAACAACTCGCCCTCGTCGAGACGCTCGGCATCGGCCTGCACGCGGTGAATCGGGCCCAGCCGAAGCCGGATGAAACCGTGCTCGTGATCGGCGCCGGGCCCATCGGCCTCTCCGTGATCGAGTTCGCCAAGCTGGCCGGCTCGCGGGTCGTGGTGATGGATCTCAACGAGAATCGGCTCCGATTCGCCCGCGAACGGATGGGCGTGGCCGAGACCATCCTCGCGAAGGGATTCGACGACGACGTGAAGACCTTCACCGATCTCACCGGCGGGAAGCTCGGCAACGTGGTGGTGGACGCGACCGGCAGCGCGAAGAGCATGTCCGCCGCGTATCACTTCGTCGGATTCGGCGGGCGGCTCGTCTGGGTCGGCATCACGCAGGACGAACTGAAGTTCACCCAACCGCTGATGCATCGCCGCGAAATGAGCTTCCTCGCCAGTCGCAACGCGCAGAGCCCGGAGTTCACGCGGATCGTGCGGCTGATCGAAGGCGGCATGATCGACACCCGCCCGTGGATCACGCACACGGCCCCGTTCGACGCCCTGATCGAACGCTTCCCCGGCTGGATGAACCCGGACGCGGGCGTCGTGAAGGCGATGGTCGAACTCGCGTGACGCGAATCCATCGACTTTGACGATTATTCCTGTTGTGCGGGTCGGGCGGTAGCCGATGAACGGGAACGATGAGGTCCCTCGCCCGATCGTTGGCTGTCGCTTTGCTCACCGGATGTGCCGCGGATCGGTCGGAGTTCGCTCCGCCGGCTCCGCCGCATTCCACTCCCGGGATTGAGCCGGCGGTCGTCCGTCCCGCGTCGTTTCAGGCGGAGGCCGCGCCGGGGCTCGTCGCGGTGGACGATCTCGTGAAGCGGGCCGTGGAGCGAAACCCGCGGCTCGCACGGGCCACGTTCTCCATCGACGCGGCTCAGGGTCGCCACCTTCAGGCCGGTCTCTACCCGAACCCCAACCTCGCCGCGAACTGGGACGAGATCGGCGACCGCACCGGCCCCGGCGGCATTCTCAACGTCCCCCGATTCACGCAGGAGATCGTCACGGGTCGGAAGTTGAGCCTCGCTCAAGCCGTCGCCGCCACCGAGGTGAATCAGGCCCACCTCGACCTGCTCGCGGAGCGGTACGCGGTGATCGCCAACGTGCGGGCCGCGTTCTACGAACTGTACGCGCTCGAGAACCGCATCGCGATTCTGGACGAACTCGCGAAGCTGGCCGCGGACGCCGTGAAGAACGGGAAGACGCTGCTCGAGAACAAGCAGATCGCCCGGCTCGATCTCGTGCAGTTGGAAGTGGAACAATCGCGATTTCAGGCCGAGGCGGACGCGGCGAAGCGGGAAGCGCCTGAAGTTCGCAAGAGGCTCGCGGCCACGGTCGGCGATCCGCGCTTGGCCATCGGCGCGATCGCGGGCCCGTTCCACGAGGTGCCGCGTTACGACGCCAGTCAGGCGTTGGACGCGGTTCTGGGTTCGCATCCCACGCTGCGCACGGCCAAGGTCGGAGTCGAGCGCGCACAGGCCGCCGTGCGGCGGGCCGAGGCCCAGCCGATTCCCAACGTCACATTCTCGACCGGCTATGTTCGCCAGTATCAGAACGAATCGAACGACTTCCAACTCGGGCTCTCGGCTCCGATCCCGACGTTCGACCGCAATCAAGGGAACATCCGCGCGGCGAAGGCGGAACTCGGCGCGGCGATCCAGTCGGTGTTGGCGGTCGAGAACGAATTGGCCGAGCGAGTGGCGTCGGCGCTGCGAACATACGCCGCCGCGACCACCCGGGCCGAGAAGTACAAGGCCGAGATTCTGCCCAAGGCCGAGGAAACGTATCGCCTCTCGCTCGAGGCCTTCAAGGGCGGCCAGTTCGAGTACCTGCGGGTGATCGCGGCTCAGCGTGCGATCGCGGAAGCCCGCCTCGAGTACAACCGCTCCATGGGCGAAGCGTGGCGCTCCGCCGCGGAACTCTCCGGCCTCCTCCTCGAGGAATCCTGGCCGAAGAAGAACTGACTCGAACTTGTCACGGTTCGCCGGGTGTGCCGACAGATTTCGGCGGCGGAGCCGCTCTTGGGTGGCACCGGCTTCTAGCCGGTGTGTGGCCCAGGCTTCCAGCCGGGGCTTCTGTCGGGGGCAACTACCTTCGAAGTCAGCCACCCTCGTAAGGAGCCCCGGCTGGAAGCCGGGGCCACCCCAGATCGGGCTTCGTCAAAATCCATCGGAGCACCCCGGTTCGCCTTGTGTCGGTGGCGGCGCGTGGTATACCTCGAGGCGTTCCCGATTCGCCGGGGTGAGCCATGCGCCGGAAAGCGTTCCCGATTCTGATGTTCCTCGCCGCCGCGGCCGCGGTGCTCGGCTGCTCGGACAGCCGCTTCAAACACTACTACCAGCCGAAGGAAGAGTGCGTGCTGCCGCCGGCCGAAGGGAGCGACGTTCGCTTCGACAAGCCGCCGTCCGCCGAATACCGGGCTCGCGTGAAGACGACCGAAGACAAGGCGACGCTCATGAACGCGAGCAAGATGGCGGCCGGTCCGGGCCGACCGGGAGGCTTCTGATGCGTGCCGTCGCTCTCCTCATGTTCACGGCGCTGCTCGCGGCCGGCTGCGTGAAGGATCGCGGCCGCGGCGCCCCCGCCGCGCCGAAAGTGCAAGAGTATCCCGCTCCCGCCGCCAAATCGTAAGCCGCTCGATAACATGCCCATCGTTCCCGTGCCGTTCGCCTCTCCTCGGACGCCGCCATGCCGCGCCCCGCTGCCATCCCCGCCGGACCCTGGGTCGGGTTCTTCGGCGTGTTCGCGCTCTTCTCGCTGCTGATCGGCATGAAGGGCGACATCGGCACGTTCTGGAGCGCGGGGAACGCCGGCGTCCTCGTTCACGAAGCGACCATTCCCGCGATCGTCGGCCTCGGCATGCTTCTCGTGCTGATCTCGGGCGGCATCGATCTCTCGGTCGGCGCCGTCGTCGCGCTCGTCACCGTCGTCACGATGAAGGTCTTCGCCGCGACGTATCAGCAGGGTGCGGCGGGAAGCCTGATGGCGGTCGCGGCCGGAGTCGCCACTGGCGGATTGTGCGGCCTCGCGAACGGGCTTCTGGTCACTCAACTGAAGTTGCCTCCGTTCGTGGCCACGCTTGGGATGTTCGGCGTGGCCCGCGGCGTCGCCATTTGGCTCGCGGAACGCACGGCCCTCGCCTTCCCGCCGGGCAGCACGCCCGGCTGGGTCGAGAGCCTCGCCAAAACTTCGTTCGCGAATCCCGGATTGTGGTCCCTCGTGCTCCTGGCGGGGCTCACGGCCGTGCTTCTGCGCTTCACCGTGCTCGGCCGCCATATCTATGCCGTGGGATCGAACGAAGCGACGGCGCGGCTCTGCGGCGTGAACGTGGCCCGCACGAAGTTGCTCGTCCACATCCTCGCCGGACTCCTCACCGGCTGGGCCGGGATCGTTCTGTTCGCGCACAGCAACTCGGGCAATCCCACGCTCGGCGAACAACTTGAACTCGACGTGATCACGGCCGTGGTGATCGGAGGCGCGAGCCTCACCGGAGGAAAAGGGACCGTCGTGGGCGCCCTGCTCGGCGTGCTCGTCATCGGGCTGATCAAGAACGGCGTGAGCCTCTTCAACGTGCCGGTCGAGATGCAGTACATCCTGATCGGCGTGCTGCTTCTCGCGAACGTGGCGTTGAACCGCTGGCGGCGCGGACGGTGATTTGACGAGGAGCCTGCGTTGCGTCGAAACGTCGCGGAGTATCTGGTGGAGCGGGCGCGAGCCGAGCCGGACCGCGCCGCCGTTCACGTTCCGATTCGCGGAGTGAACCCGAACGGCGCCAGCGATCATCGCACGATCACGTTCTCGCAGTTGAACGCCGACTCGGATGCGATCGCCGCCGGGCTTCATTCCCTCGGCGTCGCATCCGGCATGCGTGTGGCCCTGATGGTGCCGCCTTCGCCGGACTTCTTCTCGCTCACGTTCGCGTTGCTGAAGGCGAATGCCGTGCCGGTCATGATCGACCCGGGCATGGGGCTCAAGAACCTCGGCACGTGCCTCGCGGAGGCGAAGCCCGAGGCGTTCATCGGCATCGCCAAGGCCCACCTCGCCCGGCGGCTCCTCGGCTGGGCGAAGCGGAGCGTCCGCATCACGGTGAACGCGGGCCGGCGTCGCTTCTTCTGTACCGCGTCCCTCGATCAGTGTCGCGAACGCGGTCGCGGTTCGACGTGGGAGCCAAACGATCCCGGCGCCGAAGCCGCGATCCTCTTCACCAGCGGAAGCACGGGTGTCGCCAAGGGCGTGGTGTACACGCAAGGAATGTTCCTCGCCCAGATCGCGCTTCTGAAATCGACCTACGGCATCGAGCCCGGCGAAGTCGACCTCTGCACCTTTCCGCTGTTCGCGCTCTTCGGCCCGGCTCTCGGCATGACCTGCGTGATCCCGGACATGAACCCGAGCCGCCCGGCCACGATCGACCCGCGAAAGGCGGCCGCTCAGATCGCTCAGTTCCGCGTCACGAATCTGTTCGGATCTCCGGCCGTGATCCGCCGCCTGGGTGAACTCAAGGACGGCGCCGCGTTCGGCACGTTGAGGCGCGTGATCTCCGCGGGAGCGCCCGCGACCGCGGCTTCACTCGAACGACTGCAGTCGCTCCTTCCCGCGGGCGTGCCGATCTTCACTCCGTACGGAGCGACCGAGGCTCTTCCCGTGGCCAACATCGGCAGCAATGAGATTCTCCATGAGACGCGCGCCATGACGGACGCGGGCCGCGGCGTGTGCGTGGGCCGGCCCGTCGAAGGGATCGACGTCGCGGTCGTCGGCATCACCGAGGAGCCGATCGCAGCTTGGAGCGAGGAGTTGAAGTTGCCCGCGGGAACGATCGGCGAGTTCGTCGTGTCCGGGCCGGTGGTCTCGCGCCAGTACTTCGCCAAGCCCGCGGCCACGGCCCTCGCCAAGATCGCGGACCCGGCCACCGGCCACGTTCGACACCGCATGGGCGATGTCGGCTACCTCGACGACGCGGGCCGCCTCTGGTTCTGCGGGCGGAAATCGCATCGCGTCGTCGGCCCGGACCGCACGGACTTCACCGATCGGGTCGAACCGATCTTCAACCGCGTGCCGGGCGTCTTCCGCACGGCGCTGGTCGGCGTGAACGGCCATCCGGTGATCTGCGTCGAACTCGCGGACGGCCTGCGGAACGGCGACTGGCCCGCGATTCTCCGCGATCTTCAGGCTCGCGCCGCGGAGTTCGAACACACGCGGCACATCACCATGTTCCTCGAGTATCCCACCGCGTTCCCCGTGGACGTGCGTCACAACTCGAAGATCTTCCGGGAGAAACTCGCGGCGTGGGCCGCGGTTGCACTTGGCGCGAACTGGGCTCCCGTGGATAACAGCCCACCATGAGAGCGGCAGTCACGGGCGGCGGCGGTTTCCTCGGCGGCGCGATCGTGCGCCTCCTGCACCGTCGCGCCTGGGCCGTCCGCTCCTTCACCCGCACCGCTTACCCCTGGCTGGACGAACTCGGCGTCGAGCAGGTTTTCGGGAACCTCGCGGACCCGGCCGCGGTCGAGCAGGCCTTCGCCGGTTGCGACATCGTCTTTCACGTGGCCGCGAAGGCGGGCGTGTGGGGCCGCCACTCCGAGTACCACGAAACGAACGTGAGCGGCACGCAGAACGTGATCGCCGCCTGCCGCAAGTTCGGCATTCGCAAACTGGTGTACACTTCGACCCCGAGCGTGGTTCACGGCGGCAGCGATCTCGAAGGGGCGGACGAATCCGCGCCGTATCCGAAGAGCTTCCTCGCGGCGTACCCCGAGACGAAGGCCATCGCCGAGAAAGCGGTGATGGCGGCGAACGGGCCGGACCTCGCGACCGTCTCGCTGCGGCCGCACCTGATCTGGGGTCCCGGCGACCCGCACCTCGTGCCCCGCGTGCTGGCGCGAGCCAAGGCCGGCAAACTTCGCCGCGTCGGCTCGCGACCCGTGACGGTGGACGTGACGTACATCGACAACGCGGCCGAAGCCCACGTGCTCGCCGCGGACAAACTCGACATCGGCTCGCCGGTCGCGGGGAAGGCCTACTTCATCACGAACGACGAGCCCGTGGACCTCTGGGACTTTCTGAACCGCGTGCTGGCGGAGGCCGGGGCTCCTCCGATCGCGAAGAGCGTCTCCGCGTGGAAGGCCCGGCTCGCGGGCCGCCTGCTCGAATGGGTGTTCCGCCTTTTCCGCCTGCCCGGCGAACCGCTCATGACCCGCTACGTGGCGAAGCAGTTGTCCACGTCGCACTGGTACGACATCTCCGCGGCGAAGCGAGACCTGGGATACGTGCCACACGTGAGTGTGGACGAAGGCCTGAAGCGACTCGGCGAACAACTCCGCGGCGCGACCTGACGAGCGTCCCCGCGTTCATTCGCAGTCGGAGGTCCCGCAGTCCGCGATCGGCCACTTTCCGGGGCCGAGGCGGATCCGGGGGCGGAATGGCTTGTCCTTCGGGCCGCAGTCCTTGCAGCCCGGGAGGAGAATGGTGTCGCCGGGGAGCACGAGGATGTTCTCGCGCGGCTCGCGGGTCGCTTCGTCGAGATCGACCAGAATGGGAACCTGGCGCTGCGTGCCGACGGGCCGCAGGATCGTGACTGGCCCGCAGGCCGGCGCCGGGCACATGGCCTTGCTCAAGGCTTCGAGCACGCGGAGGTCCGTGTCCCGCGGGAGCGGGTGTTCGACGCAGCCGGGCCCGCCGACGATCGTGTACGTCTCCTTCACCCGCGCCTCGACATGAACCGTGTCGCCGTCGTGCAGCGTCACGTCTGCGTCCGTGAGCATGAGCGCTTCGCCGGGCCGCGTCTTCAGCGGGATGCGAATCACGGATCGCGCCGCGTCGTTGCGGCGCACGAGAACTTCGTTCCGCGCGCCGGGCCCCGGCATGCCGCCGGTGCGGGCCAGCGCTTCGAGCACGTCGTTCTTGTACGCTTCGAGTTGGATCGCGTGGCCGGCGTTCTTCGCCCCGTCGGCGTCGTCCCGAATCACGGTCACCGTGATGCGACGCGGTTTGAGCAAGTCCACGGTCACGCGTTCCTTGCCGGGCAGGATCAGTTTTTTGTCCACCGTGATCGCCTTCACGATGGCGGCCCGCACTTCGTTCACGGTGAGCCCGCGAACCGGGATCGCCGGAACCTCGGGAAGCAGGATCGTGCCATCGGCCTGAACCGTGACCGGGTAGCCCTGCGCGGCCGGTTTCGCGGCTTGCGGATCGATGTTCGGTTGAATCGGGATCGTGCCGCGTACGCCGAGCACGTCTTCGGCGAAGATCGCGAGCACGTCTCCGGCATCGACGCGATAGGCGTCCGGTTCTTTCTGGCGAAGCAGGGCCAGAGGCACGGGTTCGAGGCCGCACTTGGAGCAGCCGAGAATCTCGGCCGGCAGTCGCCGCACGGGGATGCCTTCGGCGAGCGGCGGATGCGAGACGCACCCCGAGGCCGCGGCCGCGAGCAGAGCCAGGATCACGATCGATCGCGCGTTCAGGGTCATTTTTTCGCCGGCTCCGGATGGATGACCGGCGGGGCCGGCAGGTCCGGGAGATCGAGGATCACGGGAGAGGGCACATCGTCCGGGAGATCGCGGACTTCCTTGGGCGGGTCCGGCAGCTTGAACCCGGACACGGGGACGATTTCGCTCGTGGTGTTCGCCTTGCCGCTGGGCAGAAGCGGAACCATGGGCACGGGCGGCAACGGCGAGAGGCCCGGAAGCGGCGGCACGAGCGGATCTTCGCGCGTGGGCAGCGGCGGCACCAACTTCAGCGGATCGGGCTTCACTGGGATCGTGCCGAACTTCGTCTCTTCGGGTTCACCCGATTTCAACGGAGCGGGAGCGACCACGGATCGCGGCGGCGGTTCCTGGCCGAGAGCCCGTGGCGCCGGAAGTTTGGTCATCGGCTTCGGAGCGGGAAGCGGCTGCGGCGGAGGCGGCAGCGGCTTCGCCGGCGCATCCGTGGAGCCAGTCTCGGAAACGGCGACGATCGGCAGCGGAGCCCCGCCATCGGGGATGAGCACCGGGACCGTCAGGTAGTGACGCTGACCGGTGGCGACGGCCACTTCCGTGCCGTACTGGAAGCCGAGGAGGTAGTCGCGCATCAGCGCGTGCCCCTCGGGCGTGAAGTACTTCTTGTTTTGGGTGTACCGCAGGGGCGGGGCCGCGGGAGGTTGGCCGTCGCCGCCGCGATCGAGGTAGTCCGAGTATCCGTCGATGAAGCCGTCCCGGAATTCGGCGCTGAAGACCTTTCGCGGGAACTCGCATCGCACGGCCTGCCACGCGGCCCGCGCCTTGCGATGAATCTCGCGCGTGACCTCGCGTTCCGAGTGCGCCACCCCGTGTTCCGCGAGATGCTCGCGGTGCGGATGATACGCGGTCACGCAGCCCCCGAATACCGGGGCCAGGCATCCCGCCCAGAGTGCCCGCTTCCACCGCATGTCCAGCCTCGCATGCCAACGAACGGTCTCCAAGGTTATCGGCCGGAAAGCTGGGCGGAGTTGATCGATTCGTCCGGATGTGCCGCTTTTCAGGCGAGTCGAAATCGAAGCGGACGGGAAAATGGGCTCAAGTTTCGCGGAGGGATCGGATGCGAGCCGCAGGCCGCGGCCCAACTATCATGACACGACGGAGAACCAACATGAAGAACCTCTTCGACTTGACGGGTGAAGTGGCGGCGGTGATCGGCGGCACGGGCGTGCTGGGCGGAGCGATGGCCGAGGCCCTCGCCGGGGCCGGGGCCAGGATCGCCATCTTGGGCCGCAGCGCGGAACGCGGGGCCGACGCGGTGAAGCGCATCGAGGCCCTCGGCGGGGAGGCCGTCTTCCAATCCGTGGACGCGATGGACAAAGCGTCCATCGCCGCGGCTCGCGACGCCGTGATCCGGCGGTTCGGTTCCGTCACCGTCCTCGTGAACGGAGCGGGCGGGAACAAGCCCGAAGGCACGGTGATGCCCGGCGGAGACTTCACGAAGCTCACGCTGGACGGCTGGAAAGACGTCTTCGACCTGAACCTCGTGGGCGGGGCGCTCTTTCCGTGTCAGGTGTTCGGCGAAACGATGCTGGCACAAAAGAAGGGGAGCATCATCAACATCGCGTCGATTTCGTCCATCCTGCCGCTGTCGCGGGTGGTGGCGTACTCGGCCTCGAAGGCCGCGGTGCTGAACTTCACGCAGTGGCTCGCCCGGGAATGGGCGACGAAAGGCGTCCGCGTGAACGCGATCACGCCCGGCTTCTTCCCGGCGGAGCAGAACCGCCGCATGCTCCTGAAGGACGACGGCACGTACACGGAGCGCGGGCAGGCGATCGTGGGGCACACGCCGATGGGCCGCTTCGGGGATCCGCACGAACTCGCCGGCGCCACCGTGTGGCTCGCCTCGCCCAAGGCCGCGTCGTTCGTCACCGGTCAGAACGTCGTCGTGGATGGCGGCTTCTCGACGGTCACGATCTGATCCGCGCTCCCCGCCCGATCTCGAAAAAATGGGGCGACGACCGAACCTTCCCGCCGCATGCCGTATCACAGTGGGGTGACGCTCCGGGATTCGGGATTCAGGAAAGCAGGCCGCGATGAGTTCTCCGGTGGAAGCCGAGCCGAGTTCGGAAGCCTCGCCCCCGCAAGCTGAAGCCCGAAGCCCGTCTCCCGCCGACGGCTGCAGTCGCGAGTTGCTCGGGCTCGCGTTGCCGCTCGTGCTTTCGCAATCGTTCATGACCATTCAGATCGCCGTGGACCGGGTGCTGCTCTCGCGGCACAATCCGGACGAAGTCGCGGCGTCGTTCCCGGCGGTGATTCTCTTCTGGCTGCCGTTCGGATTGCTGCAGGGAATCGCCGGATACGTCAGCACGTTCGTGGCCCAGTACACGGGGGCGAACCGGCCCGAGCGCGTCGGCCCGGCGGTGTGGCAGGGGCTGCACTTCGCGGTGGTCGGCGGGGCGCTCTTCCTCCTGATGATCCCGGCGGCTCCGGCCCTCGTTTCGCTCGGCGGCCACGACCCGCACCTTCAACATCTCGAAGCCATCTATCTGAAGTACCTCGCTCTCGCCGCCATGCCGATGCTGCTGATCGCGGCCGTGAACAGTTTCTTCTCCGGTCGCGGCGAAACGTGGACCGTGCTCGGCATCGATGCCTTCGGCACCGCCGTGAACGTGAGCCTCGCGCTCCTGCTGATCTTCGGCAACGCGGGGTTCCCCGAGATGGGCATCGAAGGCGCCGGGCTCGCCACCGCCGTCGGCTCCTGGGCCTCCGCCGTGTTCGGGCTGATCCTCTTCTGCCGGAGGCGATTCCGCGAGCAGTATCGCACCGGGGACTGGCGACCCGAACGCGAACTGTTCAGCCGCCTGCTCCGCTTCGGCGGTCCCGCCGGCATTCAAATGTTTCTTGACGTGCTCGCCTTCACCATCTTCACGCTCTACGTCGGCCGACTCGGGCCGGCGGAACTCGGCGCCACCAGCCTCACCATCACGCTCAACATGATCACGTTCCTGCCGATGATCGGGCTCGGGACGGCGATCTGCATCCTCGTCGGCCAGCGGCTGGGAGAAGACCGCCCGGATGTCGCGGAACGCACCACGTACACCGGGCTGAAGTGGATGACCGGCTACATCACGATGATCGCCGTGCTCTACCTCACGATTCCGCAACTGATGCTCGCCGCGTTCGCCCCGGACACGCCGGACGAACGCGCGAAGTTCGACGCGATCGCGGCCATCGTGCCGAACCTGCTCATCTGTGTCGCGATTTACTCGATTGCGGACAGCATGAACCTGACGTTCGCGTTCGCCCTCCGCGGCGCCGGCGACACCAAGTTCGTGACGTGGCTCACCTTCATCCTCGCGTGGCCCGTGATGGTGATCCCGACCGTGTACGTCGTCTCGAACCGCGCCGAACTGATGGCGAAGTATCCCGGCATGGGCGACCCGATCTACTGGGCGTGGTCGTTCGCGACGATGCACATCATCGTCATGTCCGTCTGCTTCTTCCTCCGCTTCCGCCACGGCAAGTGGAAGACGATGCGCGTGATCGAACCGGCTCCGATGTAGGATCACTTCTTCGGCTTCAATACGACTTGGCGGAGGTCCATGACGGCGACGCCGGGCTTCGTCTTCGCGGACACCTTCAGCGTGTACCGCCCCGGTTCCTTGAATTCGAACGTGCCGACTTCTCGAGCCTCGAACGCCTGGAAGCCGCCGGTGTCCTTCACGGTGAAGGTCACGGTTTGGCCCGACGCGTCGAGTTCCACCTCGGCCCCGCCGCTCCCCTTCCCGCAACCCTGCAACACCTCCACGGTGAAGGCGCCGGGCTTCACCACCGTGAACTCGAACGACGCGGCGTCGTCCTTGTTCACCCAGAACCCGAGCGTGTTCTTGTGCGGCAGCGGCTCGTACCGCAGCATCACGCCCGTGACCGTGGCCGACGACGCGGGCAGCGTGATGATCCCGTCCTTGTTCGGCGGATTCGGTTTGTAGTCGGGGTTGGGCGTCGGCATTTTCGCGCCCACGCTCTTGCGCCAGGCGTCGAGCCGGGCCGCGAGGTTGTCCGCGAGGCCTTTGTTCTCGTTGATCAGGTTGCGGTTCTCGCCGGGGTCGGTGCGGATGTCGAAGAGTTCGCGGCGGCCGGTCTCGTAGTATTCGATCAGTTTCACATCCCCGACGCGGATCGCTCCGCCGGGCTTGGACCCCTGGTTCGCGTAGTGCGGGTAGTGCCAGTAAAGCGCGTCGTCCTTGCGCTTGAGCATGCCACCGTTCAGGGCCGGCTTCAGCGAGACGCCGTCGAGTTCGGGCTCCCCGGACTTTCTTTCGGGGCGCGCCTCACTGAGATCGAGCAGCGTGGGGAACACGTCGATGCTGCTGCCCACGGCGGCGATCGTGGCGGGCTTCACCTGGCCCGGCCACTTCAGAATGAACGGCACGCGGACGCCGCCTTCGTAGAGGTACCCCTTCCCCTCCCGCAGCGGCGCGTTGATCGTCGGGGCGAACGGCATCCCTTCGAGCGTGGCGAGGCCGCCGTTGTCCGACGTGAAGATCACGATCGTGTTCTCGCTCAGCTTCAGGTCGTCGAGCTTCTTCAGCACGCGGCCCACGGCTTCGTCCAGGCTCTCGACCATGGCCGCATACGTGGGGTGGCTCTGTTTGCCGTGCATCGGCGGGCCGGGGTACTTCTCGTGTACCGCCTTCTTCGCGACGAGCGGCGTGTGCGGGGCGTAGTGCGGCAGGTAGAGGAAGAACGGCTTCGTCCGATGGCCCTCGATGAACTTCTCCGCCTCGGCCGCGAGGCGGTCCGTGAGATATTCGCCGTCCGGCGCGGCCTCGAGTCCGGGGATCGCTCCGAGCTTGTTCTTGAACGGGGCGAAGTAGCTGCGGGCGGTGCCCGTGTGGTCGCCGCCGACATTCACGTCGAAGCCCTGCTCCTTCGGGCCGAATCCCTCGCCGCCGAGGTGCCATTTGCCGATGAGCCCGGTGGCGTATCCCGCGGACTTGAACGCCTCGGCGAGGGTTCGCTCCTCGAGCCGAAGATGCTGCTCGATCACGGGCCGCTTCAGCTTCTGGTTCGGATTGTCCGTACGACCGGGAAGCCAGTCCGTGACGTTCATGCGTTGCGGGTAGCGGCCGGTGAGGAGGCTGGCCCGCGTCGGCGAGCAGACCGGGCACGCGGCGTAGAACTGGGTGAAACGCGCCCCGTCCTTCGCCATCCGATCGAGGTGCGGCGTGCGATGGTACGTGCTGCCGTAGCAACCGAGGTCGCGCCAGCCGAGGTCGTCCGCCACGATCAGCACGACGTTCGGACCGCGAGTCGGCTCGGCCGACTCGGCCGTGGTATGCGGGAGGAGAAGGGCCAGCGCCGCGAGGAGCGGCCGAGCGAACGCGCGTGCGACACCCATGACGGAAACCTTCGGTTCGGGATGTGGAGAGGGACGCGGCGGAATCGAAGCCGTGTTTATGGCTTCAGGATCCAGACGTTGCGGAACTGCACGGGGTGGCCGTGGTCCTGCAGCAGGATCGGTCCGGGTTTGGAGGCGTCGCCGCCGAGGCCGGAACGCGTGTTGTCCACCGGGATCGACACGTTGTCGTGGATCTTCACCCCGTTGTGGTGCACCGTCATGCGGGCGGGCTCGGTCTTCTTCCCGTTCTCGAACTTGGGAGCGGTGAACTCGATGTCGTAGCTCTGCCACACCGTGGGGGCCTTGCAGGCGTTCATCTTCGGAGCGGCCACCTCGTAGATTGCGCCGCAGTCGTTGTTCTTGCTCTTGAGGCCGTAGCTGTCGAGGATCTGGACTTCGTAGCGACCCTGGACGTAGACGCCGCTGTTGCCGCGACCCTGGCCGCCGGATCCCGGCTCGTACGGCACGCGGAACTCGACGTGGAGCTTGAAGGAGCCGTCGAACTTCTCCTTCGTGATGATGTCGCCGTGCCCCTTCACGCCTTCCATGACGCCGCCGTCGCGGAGGGTCCACTTCACTTCGTCCTTGCCGTTGGTCTTGGACCAGTTCTTGAGATCTTTGCCGTCGAAGAGCACGATGGCGCCCTTGGGAGCGGGAACGCTCTTCGCGTCCGTCAGGTCGTCGTCCTTGAGGGCCTTGAACTTGTCGTCCAGTTTCCAGGGATCGGAGTCGGCGGCGAACGCCGGCGCGAAGGAGACGAGAACGATGGCGAGAAGCGAGCGCATGGGGGAGGCCTCCGGTGGGATTGTCATGCTACGGGACGGTGAAGCCCCGGAAAACGCGACGGGCGGCTTCGCGACCGAAGTCACGAAGCCGCCCGTGTTCGGGGATCGTCCGTCGCCGCGTTTTAGAAGAACAACCCGACGCCGAAGTTGAACCCGTGCAGCAGTCGGAAGTACTGCGTGTCGTAGCGGGGGTCCATGGCGCCCATGTCGAAGCCGATCGGCTCTTCCATGTTCCGGGTGTTGAAGTACGTCATGGCCTGGTAGCCGAGCCGCACCTGCACGCCTTCGATCGGGTACCACCAGAGGTTGACGGCGGCGTTGGCGTTCGGCACGAGGCTCCACTCGTTGGCGCTCCGCTTGGCGCGGGTGCTCCGGTCGCCGAGTTCGTACTTCGTGCGTTCCTTGATCACGCCGAGGAGCATGGCGCCGTCCAGGTCCACGCTGAGCGAGAACTGGTTGGCGAGGAAGATCTCGTGGCCGCACCCAACGAACGGACCGTAAAGCCGCTGGGAGAGCGTGTTCGTGTAGAACGCGGCGTCCTGCGGGTTCGAGAGGCCGTCCGTGTCGTAGCTGCGGGTGATCCACTGGAACCGTTCGAAGAACCAGGCGAACCGACCGCCGGCCTTGCCGTACACGCGGCTGTAGTCCGTCTGGAAGAGCGGCATCTTGCCGCCGATGTCCGCGGTGGTGAACCGCTGCGTGAACTTGATGTCCATCGTGCTGGCGGCGTTCCAGATGCCGTAAGTGTTCGACGCGCCCTGAGCGTCGTTGTCGAACGTCGTCTTCTGCCCCGGGCCGGCGAACTTCGGCGAGAAGTTGTACACGCCCGCCACGAGGAACGTGTCGGTGAGGTCCTGCCGGCTGCGGGCGTACGGCGTCGCCAGCGTCGCTCCGGCCGAGTAGTGCGCGTCGAACAACTGGAGGTAGTTCGCGTACAGCTGCGTGCCGTCCTCGAACTTGTACCCGATCTCCGTTCGGAAGCCGGGTTGATACGTGGTGCGTCCGAGCATGTCCGTGCTCAGCGCCACCTGGCCGCTGCCGAGATACGTGCCCGGCAAGCCCGTGATGAAGCCCGTGGAATCCACGATGCCGCGGTAGGCGACCGTCTGATCGCCCATCGCCCGCGTCTGCGTGAGATACACGAACTCCATCGACCCGTAGAACCCGGCGTCGCCGGGATTCCCGGTCGGGATCGGAATCGTGGGATCGGAATTGATCGGCACGTCGAACCCGGTGTTCGCCGGCGACTGGCCGCGGGCCGTGATCGGCAACCCGCCCGGCCACCGCCCTTCAGCCGGAGACTGGGCGCGACCACTGCCGGCCCCCAGAATCACGGCTGCGGCCGCAAACAGGGCTCCCCTGATGAACCGCTGGCTCATAACCCCATTCCCCCTTCACGGCGTGGACGACAGACTCGTGGCCGGCTCCCCAACCGGCGACGAATCGCGGCCCGGTTGCCCGTGGCCGTTCCCCGACTTCGCGCTCGATGGCGGAAGTCGTCGCGGACAATAGCCTCCGCCCCCACCCGGTCAAGCGACTTTGGCCCCGATTCCGCCCCGATTCGCGGGAAATTCGGAAGTTCTCGCCTCGGCCGCGTCACACTGGCGAACGAGAACCGGACTCGCGAACCGAGGCGATTCGATCCGCCCCGCGAATCTGGAGAAGCGACGCGACGCGGGAAAGCGGCGGATGCCTGTCGAACGGCCGGGCTCGCGGCTACAGTGCCCCCTGAACGACATTTTCTCCCCGAGGGTGCCGCCATGCCGCGTTTCCTCTCCGTGCTGCTCCTGGCGCTGCTGCCGATGCCGGCTCTCGCTGGCCCGAAGAACGTCGTGCTGATCGTCGCGGACGATCTCGGCATGCAAGTGGGTTGCTACGGGGACACCGTCGCCCGCACGCCGCACCTCGATCGCTTCGCCAAGACCGGCACGCGGTTCACCCATGGGTTCGCGAGCGTGGCGTCGTGCAGCCCGAGCCGCGCCACCATGCTCACCGGCATGCCCACGCACATGTGCGGCCAGTACGGCCTCGCTCACGCGGATCACAATTCGTTCAGCTTCAAGAAGGTGAAGGGACTTCCCGCGTTGCTCGCCCCCGCGGGATACCGCAGCGCCGTGATCGCGAAGCTGCACGTGCAGCCGAAGGAGGTCTATCCCTTCGACGAAGAGATCGCCGCGAACGGCCGCAACGTGGTGCAGATCGCGGAGAAGGCGAAAGACTTCATCGCGCGAACCGGGGACAAGCCGTTCTTCCTGCTCGTCGGCTTCACCGACCCGCACCGCAACGGGGCCGTCGGCTTCGGCAACGAGATCAAGTTGCCCGCGAGCGTGCCCAACGAGACGTTCGACCCGAAGACGATTCCCGTGCCGAACCACCTGCCGGATTCCCCCGAGGTTCGGGCCGAACTCGCGGACTACTACCGATCCGTCTCGCGATTGGATCATGGAGTCGGGCTGATCCTCAAGACGCTGGACGACGCGAAGAAGCAGGACGACACGCTCGTGATCTTCGTGTCCGACAACGGCATCCCGTTCCCCGGCGCCAAGACCACGCTCTACGACGCGGGCCTGCACCTGCCGCTGATCGTGCGCAAGCCGGGTCAGAAGAACGGCCTCACCTCCGACGCGATGGCCAGTTGGACGGACCTGGCGCCGACCGTGCTCGATTGGGCCGGCGTGAAGTCCCCCGCGAATCTGCCGGGGAAGTCTCTGCTCCCCGTGCTCGAAACCGAGAAGGCGCCCGATCGCGACGCGGTCTTCGCCTCGCACCAGTTTCATGAAGTGACGATGTACTACCCCATGCGGATGGTCCGCACGCGAACGCACAAGTACATCCTGAACCTCGCGCAAGGTCTGGAGTACCCGCACGCCTCGGACCTCTGGGGATCCGACTCATGGCAGGGCGTCCTGAAGCGCGGCGACGCGATGATGGGCCGCCGCGCGGTGAAGGACTTCCTGAACCGCCCCAGGGAAGAACTCTACGACGTGACCGCGGACCCCGCCGAGGTGAAGAACGTGGCCGCGGATCCCGCGAACGAGAAGGTTCTCAAGGATCTGCGTGCGAAACTTGCCGCCTGGCGCAAGTCCACGAACGATCCGTGGCTCATCAAGGACCGCCACGAGTAACCCGTGGGCAAACCCTGCGACTCCGCGGAGGCGGACCGTCTTCCGGTCGCCTCCGCGGCGGCGAACGACTCGGCATTGCGAGGTCAATGGAGAACGTGAATCGTGTTGTGGACGACGCCGCCGATGGCGCGGCCGTCCTCGCCTCTCAGGCGGAAGCGAATCTCCATGCCGTGCGTCGGCGCCAAGTCGGGGATCGAGAGCCGCACCGTTTTGCCGTCCGCCCGCAGCTCCGCTTTCGCGACCGGCAGCGGCTTCTCGTCGACATGCTTCGAGCCGTAGTTTTGGCTTCGCTTCAAGGCCCAGATCTTCACGTCGAAGTTCTTCGCGTCCACGCTCTTCGCCGCGATCGGGTCCGTGAACGTGAGGTCGATTCCGCCCACGAACGCCTTCAAGCCGATGGGCACGTCGGCGGGCTTTCCGGTGGCGCGGAGGCGGTACAAACCGCCGGGTTGGGTCCGGTTGCCGGCCCACGCGAACATGCCGCAGGCGTACAGGGCGCCGTCCTGCGGGTGGAAGCGGCCTCGCATGATGCCGGTCGGGAACGGCGGCAGCGGCAGTGCGCACATGCCGCCCTGAGCCTGACCATCGACGATTTCGTGCGGCACGACGTAGACCTTCCCGGCGCCGTACGAAAGGTTCAGCAGGGAGCCGTTGAGGGCGCCCCACTTGGCGCTCTCCACGCGGAGCAATTCCGCCGGCGAACGGTCGAACTCGTTCGTGATCCAGCACAGCGGTTGCTTCATCGCGGAATCGGACGTGTCCTTGATGTCCGTGTAGCCCCACATGTTCCCGTAGAATCCGCCCTTCGTCACGAGGTTGATGCGGTTCTTCGGCGTCCAGAACCCTTCCTGATCGGTGACGAAGAAGGTGCCGTCCGGATTGAGGCAGACGCCGTTGGCCGCGCGGAAGCCGGTGGCGAGGATCTCGGTCTTGCGTCCGTCCTTGCTCACCTTGAGCAACGTGCCGTGATGTGGGATGAGGGCGGGGAGCGCGTGCCGACCGCTCTTCGCGTAGTAGAAGTTCCCGTACTCGTCCGTCTGCAGGCCCATGGCGAACTCGTGGAAGTGCTCCGTGACCTGATGATCGTTGTTGAAGCACTCGTAAAAGTCGGTTTCGCCGTCGTCGTTGAGGTCGTGCAGGCGGACGATCTGATCGCGGCAGCAGACGAAGATCTCGCCGTCGCGGAGCTTCAAGCCGAGCGGCTGGAACAGGCCCGACGCGATGCGGCGCCACGATTGCTCGGGTTGGTCCAATCCGCTCGCCATCCACACGTCGCCGTCCCAGGTGCAGATGGCCATGCGTTTGCCGTCCGGGAGGAAATCGAACCCGGTGAGCCGCATCTGTGCGTTCCACGGGTTGCGATCCGGCGTCGCGAACGTGTCCACCGCGAAGGGGCCGTCGTCCCTCCCGATGGTTGCGGTCGTCCGCAGCGTTTCGGGCCAGCGTTTGGGTCCGCCCTTCGTCAGCGGCTTGATCGGGAACGGCAGGGTCGTCGCCTTCAACCGGGCCGCGAGGTCCGCCTCCGTCTTCGCCACGAGCGCCTTGACGATGATCGGCGTCGGCGTGGCCGGGACCGTCATCACGTGGTAGCCGTCTCGCTTCTCGATCGTCACGCGGTTGTCGCCGACCACCGCGGCGGCGACGCTCTCCGGCGCGATGCGGGCCTGCAACGCTCGGGGCGTCGGCTCGATTTCGAATGTCCGTGTGAACACGCCGTTCGCCTCGGCTCCGTCGAGTTCGAGGATCGACGCGTCACCGATTCGATACGCGATCACCGTGGAGTCGCCGTACGAGTAGGTTCCCAGGAAGCGGGCCCATTCGCGGGGCAGCGGTCCGTAGGGCCGATTGTCGCGTCCGAGCGGTCGCGGGTCCTGGAATCGCCCTGTGCGGGGGTCGGCCCAGCCGGGCCCGATCGGGTTCGCGAACACCGTGTCGCCCACGATCTTCGGATGCACCTGATGTTGGCCGTTGAAGTGAATCCCCTTCCAGTCGATGAACCCTTCGCCGCTCCAGGCCGCGGCGGTGCGGAACGTGTCGTGGTCGAAGATCATCCAACGTTTCCCGCGGGAGACGCCGCCGGCTCCGGCATCGAGCCGCATCGCGATCCCCTTGTACGCGAAGTTCGGCCCCGGCCCCGTTTCATACGTGTTCATCAGGCTCGGGCCGTAGTCCATCGCCACCCACGGATCGACGTTCGAGGCGGCCGGGCCGAAGGTCGTTCCCTTCGGCAACTTCGCCAAGTACTCGCCGTCCACTTTCGAGTAGCGAGACGGGTTGTGCGGCTTCAGGTAGACCTCGCGAAGGTAGTGAATGAGGTCGTACTTCTGCCGCGGCGCCATCCACGATTGCGGAGCCATCTGGCCGTAGCCTCGCGTCAGCGTCTGGTAGAGGCTGAACGGGTCGTGGCCGTTCTTGAAGACATGCGTGGCGAATCGCGGCGAGGCGGGGAGCGAACCGGGCTGTTCCTTCGTCCCGTGGCAGTTCGCACACACGCGCGTGTAGATGGCCTCGCCGCGGCGCAGGCTCTTCTCGTCCCACGTGCGAATGAGCCCGGCGTGATCGATGTCCTTCTCGTACTCGGCGATCGTCGCGGCCGTGATCGCCGGTCGCAGTTCGCGGGCGCGGTTCGGCCCGCCTTCCGCCACTTCGATCAGGTACTTCGTGAGATCGAGGAACTGCTGCCGATCCGAGAGCGCGTTGAGGAGCCCTTCCGGCATCATCGACTTCTTGCCGACCGCCCGCGTCTCGATGTCCGCCTTGGGGATCGTCACGCGTTTGCCGTTCGCGGAGGGATCGACCAGCGTCAGGGTGTCGGGCGTCTCGGCGACGAGCAACCCGGCGAGGGTCCGCTCGTCTTTCGTCGTCACGGTGATCGTCTCGAAACCCTTCTTCACGACCTTCGAGGGGGCGAGCACGGACTCGACGAGGTATTCTGGGGTGGCGTCCCTCCCGGCCTTGGCGATGTCCGGCCCGAGTTGGGCGTCGCCGTCGTGGCACTTGGCGCAGCTGAGGAACGGCTGGAAGAAGAGGACGGCGCCGCGGCCGGCGTCGCCGCGCTCGCGAGCGGCTTTGGCTAACTCCGCCGCCGATTCGGCCGCGAGCCGCTCCGCCAACGGAGCCTCCGCCCCGCCGGCCGACCCGGCCACGATGCAGGACCACACGAGGACGAAGATTCCGGTTCGGCGCATGTTTGGCTCTCGAGATGAAGTCCGGGTCGTTGTAGCGGATAGAATGCTTGAATGGTGTGGAACGCCCCGCCGGCCGTGGAGGCCGGGCAGACGCCCGTGATGGGAGAGGCGGTGCGCGAGGAGGCGCGGTCGCTCAGCCTTCGCGGAGTGAGGCCGCCCGTGCGCGTGCCCGGCTACGAGCAGGAGTCGTTCCTCGGCAAAGGGGCGTACGGCGAAGTTTGGGTCGCCCTGGACAGCAACTCCGGCCGCAAGGTCGCCATCAAATACTACACGCGGCGCGGCGGCACCGACTGGGCCGCCCTCGCCCGCGAAGTCGAGAAGCTCCGCTACCTCTTCAACGATCGCTACGTCGTTCAACTCATCAAAGTGGGGTGGGAAGCCGAGCCGCCGTACTACGTGATGGAGTACCTCGAGAACGGCTCGCTCGAAGACCTGCTCCGCCAGGGGCCGCTTCCCGTTCACGACGCCGTGCCCCTCTTCCGCGACATCGCCAAGGGACTCGTTCACGCCCACGACAAAGGCATTCTGCACTGCGATCTGAAGCCGGCGAACGTGCTGCTCGATCAGGATCGGCACCCGCGGCTCGCGGACTTCGGCCAGTCCCGCCTCACGAACGAACTCTCCCCCGCCCTCGGCACGCTTTTCTACATGGCGCCCGAGCAGGCGGACCTGAAGAGCGCCCCGGACGCCCGCTGGGACGTCTACTCGCTCGGGGCCGTGATGTACCGCATGCTCACGGGCCACCCGCCGTATCGGGACGACGCGGGCGCCCAGACCGTGCTCGGCACCGGCACGCTCGAGGAGCAGCTTCAAGCCTACCGCACGCTCCTGGAGAACAGCCCGCCGCCCGGCCTGCATCGTCGCGCCCCCGGAGTCGATTCCGGTCTCGCCGCCATCGTGACCAAGTGCCTCGCGCCGAATCCGCGGCATCGCTACCCGAACCCGCAGGCCGTGCTCACGGACCTGGACGCGTGGAGCCTCCGCCGCGTCCGCCGCCCGCTGCTTCTCCTCACCGGGATCACCTTCACCGCGCTGCTCGTCGTGATGGCGCTCATCGGTTCCACCCTGTTCCGCGACACGGTGAACACGGCGGAACGCGAGGTGCTCGAAGGGGCGGTCGAGAGCAACCGCTTCGCCGCGCACGCCGCCGCCGAGCGGCTCGAGGCGCAATCCCAGTTCCGCTGGCAATCCTTGGAGACGGCCGCCCGCGATCCCGAACTTCGCAAGTCGCTCGCCACTTCGCCCAAAGACCTGCGCGGCGACGCGCTCGACGCCTGGCTCGCCAACCAAAAGCTGCGTTACGACTCGAGAGTCGAGGATCCGTCGAGCCTGTGGTTCACCGTGAATCGGGACGGATTGCAACTCGGTACCTCGCCCGCGTTTCCCGAACACCGCCTGCAGTACCGTGGGTTCCGCGACTACTTCCACGGCCAGGGGAAGCAACTGGACGAAACCGCCGGCCCGGTGCCGCCCGCGATCCGCAAGCCGACCCGCTCCGGCGTCTTCAAGCGCCGCGTGAAGGAACGCGACGAATACTGGTCCGTCGCGTTCAGCGTGCCCGTGTGGGCCACGGACGACGCGACGGGCGAGCCGCTCGGCGTGCTCGGGTTGAACCTCGACCTGAAAGGCGCGACCCGGCTGGACGGCGACCGCGAACGCTTCGCCGTGCTGATCGACTCGCGGCCGGACACCACGGGCCAACGCGGGCTCATCTTGCGGCACCCGTACCTGGAACGCTACAAGGACGAACCACCCGGCACGCCGGTGCCCGTCCACTATTCTGAGGCCGTGATCGAGTGGCTGGAAAGCGGGAAGTCGAACTTTCCGGACGAGCGCGGGTATGTCGATCCGGTCGGCGGCGAGTTCGCCGGCGAGTGGATCGCCTCCGCGGAACGCGTCGCCGTGCGGCTGGACAACGGCCAACCGATGGACACGGGATGGGTGGTGCTGATTCAGGAACGCCGCGACGACGTGCTGCGCCCGGTCGCGGCGTTGAAACGCCGCCTCGGCTACGGAGCCGGAGCGGCCATCGCGGTGATCCTCATTCTCGTGCTGCTGATGTGGGCGGGGATGATGTCCGTGGTGGACGCGTCGTCGCGGTCGCGGGTGAGCCGGATGTTGAGGAAGTGGGCGGGGTTGCCGCCGTCCACGGGCGGCTTGCGAACCGCGGGCGCGACGTGGCCCACGGGCAACACTGCGGGCGGCACCGCCACCGGCGGCTCCGCCGTGCTCGAACCGCCCTCGGGCGCCAAGTGATCTTCGAGTGAAGATGGACCCGGCGCGCCGCCGATAACGATCGGATTCGCAGGAGGCGATCCATGCGCTCGGACATTCCCGATCCGCCGCTCGAGTTGCTCGATTACATCAGCGGCGTGCCGGACGTGGCGCGGACTCGGGCCGTGGCCGACTTCTACCTGAAGATCTTCATCGAGACAGGCAAACTCTCGTCGCGCGATCGCGTGCTGGACGTCGGCTGCGGCGTGGGGCGAATCGCCCAGGCGCTCGCGGGCCACCTCGAACCGACGGCCCGCTACGAAGGCTTCGACATCTCTCGGGCGGCCATCGACTGGTGCCGCGAGAACATCACGCCGCGGCATCCGAACTTCCGCTTCGAACACGCGGACGTCTACAACGAGTTCTACAATCCGGCCGGGCGAAGCCGGGCTCGGCTCCATCGCTTCCCATACGCGGACTCGTCCTTCGATTTCGTGTTCCTCACCTCGGTGTTCACGCACATGATGCCGCACGACCTGCGGCAATACCTCGCCGAGATCTCCCGCGTGCTCGCCCCCGGCGGCCGCTGCGTCATCACCTTCTTCCTCCACAACGATGCGACCGCCGAGGCGATCCGCGCCGGCCGGTCGGCGTTTCAATTGCCGCACCGGTACGGGAAGCCGTCACGCGCCGTCGGCTCCGGACCCGAGTACGGCGACTGCCTCACCGAGTCGGATGTCGAAGTCGAGCGAGTGGTGGCGTACGAAGAGAACTGGGTAAAGGACCAACTCGCGAGTTGCGGGCTCACTCCCGACTCGCAGCATCTCGTCGGCCACTGGTCGGGTCGAACCGGCCCCGGATTCCAGGACATCGTCGCGGCGACAAAGACCGGTCCGGTCTCGCTTCGCTTCCGCCTCTCCCGTGGCTTGCGATTCGACGGCCTCCGGGAGCATCTCTGGCGGGCCCGGCTGCGACTCAACCGCCTGCGGGCGCCCGCGGCACGCTGAGAGTTTCCTCGAGCCACTTCGGGTCCGGCAGGCCGTACGGCCGGAACTTCTCCGGGCGCTCCTGTTCGTCCTGCAGGTACAGCGCGCGGTTGCGGCTGAGCTTGGACGCGGCCGGGGAATCCATGAGCGTGCTCGAATCGGTCGGGCTCATCTGGAAGAGCACGCGTTGGCCGAACTCACGCATCAGCGGTCGGTCGAAGACGCGGTTCACGTTCACGAGCGAATCGCACCACACGATCACATGAATGCCGAGGGGCGGGCCGTCCTTCACGATGGTCGCGAGCCGTTCCGCGGGAGTCGGCTCGCGGTCGCCGCCGCGCTTGAAGCCGAAGTCGTCGTCCGCCTTGCGCAGTTCGCGGAAGCGTTGGATGCCGAAGATGAAGAGGAAGCGGGGCGAACGGTCCGCGGTGTCGCCCTTCTGCCGGCGTTCGACTTCTCCCGCGAGCACGGCGAGGGCCGCGCTTGTGTCGTTGCGGTTCGGGCAGGCCGCGGCCTGCGGCCAACGGGCGGCTAACTTCCGCAGGTACTCCGCTTCGTCGGCGTCGTCCGGCGTGCCGTCCAGGATGGTGAAAGAAACGCAAGACCCCTCCCCGCTTCGGGGAGCGGGTTGGGCGGAGGGATTCTTCACCTGGCTCGAGAGGCCGAGGATCGCGGTGGCGAAGATGCCGCGAGCCGCGTCTTCGTTCTGGCCAAGCAGCAAGAGGTTGGCGGCGCCCTGCGGGCGGAACGCGGCAAACGTGGGCTCCTTGATCGCGACGGGATCGCCGAGCCACGCCACGGGCACACGAGATTCCGAAGGCGACTTCAGCGCGCGAAGCAGAGCCGCGTTACGGGCCGGATCCGCGGCCGAGTTTCCTTCGAAGACGAGCGGTGCGGGATACCTTCCGTCCGCGCGCTCGCCCAATCCCTTCAACAACTCCTCGCGTTTCTCCTCGGACAGCCACACCACCTGGAACGGGTCGTTCCCTTCCACGAGGCCGTTCTGGTCGTTGTAAATCGCCTCGCCGGGGCGGGAGAGAAGCCGGGCCGCGTTGTTGTCCTTGCTGAGGATCATCTGCGCGTCCGCGTCCGAACATTGGAGCGCGACGCGGACGGCCATCTGGTCGATGGTGCTGCGGGCGAGCGAGTACGCCCCGCCGAGCGTTTGCGAACCGAGGAGCACGTGCATGCCGAAGGCGCGACCCTGCCGCACGAGGCGATCGAGGAGCAACGCCGCCTCCTGCGCGAGCTTGTCGTCTTCGACGAAGAACATCTGGAACTCGTCGACGACGAGGAGGATGCGGGGCGTCTTCTCGTGCGGCTTGGCCTCGCGGTAGCCCGCGAGGTCGTTGCACCCGGCGTCGCGGAAGCGTTCACCACGCTCGCGCAGGATGCCGTCCAGACGTTGAAGCACGCTGAGGCCGAACTCGCGCTCGCTCTGGATCGCCACGACGCGGGCATGCGGCAGGGCGTAGGTCGCGTACCACTGGAACTCGACGCCCTCCTTGAAGTCCACGAGGTACAGCTCGGCTTCGTCCGGGCTGTACATCAGGCTCAGGTTCGTGATGAGGGCGTGCAGCAAGGTCGATTTGCCGGAGCCGGTTTTGCCCGCGATCAGGGCGTGCTGGGCAGTGCCGCGGCCGAGCGAGAACACCTGGCGGCGCGTGGCCCCGGCCCGGCCCACCGGCACGTCGAAGCTCTTCGCCGCGCTCGACGCCCAAATCTCGCTCGGCTTCGGCGCGATGTAATCGAACGGCACCTCGACGCGAACCGCGTCCTTCCCCGCCTGACCGACACGCTGGACCAGCTTGGCCACGACCGCGGGTTCGGGCGGCGCATCGAGCCACAACGGGAACGGAGCCAACGCCGGGTCCTTCGCGATGAACTGGCCATCCTTCCAGTTCATGGTGAAGCTCGGGCCTTCGAGATCGGCCATCGCGAAGTCCCGCGGGAGGGTCAGCTTTCCGTCCACGCTCACGAGCGTGCAGACGCCGCACGACGGCCCGCTGTTCACGATGCTGACCAGCCGCTTCGCCGCTTCCGGAGTGAAGTTCGCGGGAAAGTTCGCGACCACGAGCACGCGGTACGGCTCGGCCACCTCTCCGGCCGCACGGTTGTACTCCTCGATGCTCTTGTACTGGTTCCGGAGGTATTTCTGGATCACGCTCGCGATGTGGTCCGTGAGGTCCGCGAGGCGGCCCTCGATCTCGCGCGGCTCGGTCCAGATGCGGCCCGTCACCAGTTTCTCGTCGAAGTCCGCGAGGTGCATGAACGACGCGAAGTTGTCCCCGAGGCCGACCGGATCGACGATCGTGAAGCGGACCTTGCCGGGCGGGAGGCCCGTGAGGAAGCGGAGCATCGCGGCCTGCAAAGCGGTGACGGCCGCGGCGCGGCCCTCGTCCCGCGCACGCAACACCACCGAGCACTTGTCCGGGAACGGGGCGAACGCGGGGAGCGGGCCTTCCAGCTCCTTCGGCGGCGCGAGGCGATCGTCCTTCGACACCGCGTCCGGAATCGTCGCCAGTTCGATCGCCCACTCGCCGAGGCGGATGCCGTTGGGCACGGTCGTGGGGAGCAAGTTGATGCGATCCCACGCGGGGAATAGGCGATCGTCCGCGGCGCGAAGCTCGACCACGTCCGCGGCCGCGGCTTCGGTCACGGTTCGCCAATCGTTCGCGATACGGGCCCACTCGGCGTCGCGGGTCGCGGCCGCCGCCGCCATCTTCTCCTGGAACGCGCCCTCGGCGGCCCTCCACTCCGAATCGAACCGCTCGACCGCCGCCGCTCGCCGCGTTTGGTAACTTCCCGATTCGGTCGTCGAGTCCGCCTCGTATCGCGATGTCGAAGCCTCGGTCGCGGCCGCGTGCTCCTCCACGATCCGGTTCAGGTCGTCCTCGTACTGCTGCTTCTGCTTCGCGAACAGCGGCAGGTAGTAGTCGTCCGTTTCCTTCCGCTTCCGGGTGTGTCGTTCGGTGAGCCGCGCGAGTTCCTCGTCGTACTGAGCCTTGGCGAAGTCGTGGAGCGCGACGCAACGCCGCTCGGCGACCGCGAGTTCTTCCCCGAGTCGCTTGCCGAGGTTCCGTGTCTGCCGGTGGCCGATGGCGAGCACGAGCCACACGATTCCCGTACACGCGAGGGCCGTGGCCCCGGCAAGGATCGCGGCCGAGGTCGGATCGAGGAACAGAAACCCGGCCACGCCGATCCCCGTGGCGAGAAGCACGCAGACGATCAGCGTCGGAACGTTGGCCAGCTTCGGAAGAAGGAGTCGCGACATCGCGGCGAGCGTGGCGGTCGCGGTCTCCAGGCTCTTCTGCATCGCCGTGATGGGGTCGTCGTCCGCGGCGAGACTCGAAGGGGCGGTCGCTTCGATCGCGGCTCGCTTCACCCGACCGCGCGCGAGCGGCGCCGCCGTTTCCTTCCACAACTCGGCCACGCGATCTGTCCCGGACGCCGCCTTCCGCTGCAGCACGTCCATCTGATCCTTCGCCTTCTTCTCCCCGCCTTCAAGCAGCGAATCGAGCGACCAAATGCGATCCTTGTACTCCGCCTTTCCCTTCTCCTCCGCGGCTTTGAAGCGAGTCACCGTGGCGGCCCGCTTCTCCTCGCGGCCCCGGTTCAAGGCGAAGAGTTCCGAGTCGTGCTTGCCCGAGAGTTCGGTCGCGGCCTTCTGGTACGCGGCGTCGAGGGTCGCGAGTTCGGCGTCGCGCGCGGTCGTGTTTTGCTTCCGCGCGCGGTTCGCGTCCCGCTCCGCCTTCTCGGACGCGGTCTGGAACGCGATCGCGAGTTCGGCTTCCGCCGCGGCCCGTTTCCGAATCGCGTCCTGCAGCGAAGAGAGCGCCGCGACTTCGCGGTCGAAAAAGCTGGCGGGCATGGTGACCTTCTCGATCGAGCGATCGTCGGGCGACGAACCGAGGGACAGTCGGTCCAGGGCGGCGAGGACCGCCGCCGCGGACTGATACCGCTCCGCGGGCGCGGGAGCGAGCATCCTGCGGATGAGCAAGCCGAGCGCGGGCGAAACGTCCGGGCGGTTCAACGCGGGCGGGCCGTCCGTGTGCATCCGCCGGACCTTCTCCACGATCGAGGCGCCGGGGAACGGCGGCTCGCCCGCGAGCAGGAAGTGCAGCGTGCACCCCAAACTGAAAACGTCCGACCGGGCATCCGCACGACGCGAATCTTCCGCCTGTTCGGGGGCGACGAAGTCCGGCGTGCCGAGGAAGACGCCCGCTTCGGTCAGGTCCGAATCGGATTCCGCGACGGAGCCGAGCGTGGGCCGCGTGAGGCCCATGTCGAGAATCTTCAAGCTGAGCGGCGTGCCCGGCTCGAACGGATACGGCTGCACCATCAGGTTCGAAGGCTTGATGTCGCGATGGACGAGGCCGAGTTCGTGGGTGTGGCGGAGCCCCTCGGCCGCTTGGCGCACGCACTCGAGGGCCGCGGCCACGGGCAGCGGGCCGTCCTTCTGCACCAGCCGGAGCAGGTCGATCCCCGGCACGTATTCCATGGTGAGGAACGGCACCGTGCCCGCGAGGTTCGTGTCGAAGATGGCGACGATGTTCGGATGGTGCAGCTTCGCCGCGGCCCAGACTTCGCGTTCGAACCGTTCCCGCGCGTGGGCCTGGGTCAGCGTGTCCGGCGAGATGATCTTCAACGCGACGATGCGGTCGGTGTCGAGCTGGCGTGCCTTGTAGACCACGCCCATGCCGCCACGATTGAGTTCCTCGAGGATCTCGTAGCCGGGCGGGACCCACCCCACGGGCACGGCGAGCGGTTGGGCCGGCGGGCGGATCACGGTTTGGATCGTGCGCCGGGAGCGGCACACGGGGCAGAGCCTTCGGAGATCCGCGGGAATGGTGATGCCGGCGGGGGCATCCCACGAGTGACCGCAGGCGCAGGTGAGTCGGAGGGTGGTCATCGGGGCCCGTGGTTCACAGCCGGCCGGGGTATTCGCATTCGCCGCGGATCTGTGCGAACAGCACGGCGAGTTGATCGATGGCGCGGAGCGTCTCGCTCACGGTATGATCGAGCGGTTCCCACACCTTCTCGCCATGCTCGGTTCGCACTTCGTCGGACCAGTCGTCTTCGGTGGCGTCCCAGTGCGCACGGGCCGTCTTCTGCGCGTCGTAGATCTGACTTCGCGTGGTGCCGAATCTCATGGCGTGCTTCCGGGGGTCGAGGAACCGAGGTCCGTTCGCAGGTTCGCGTAGCGTTCCAGAGCGTCGATGCGGACGCCGAGATCCGCGAGGCCCTTCGGCAGGTCCGCCTCCAGGAGGCCGCCGAGGCGGTGCGACGGGCCGCGATACACTTCGTCGATCATCTTCGGAAGCCGCCCGATCCACGACCGCGTTTTCTCCACCTGCTCCTCGGCATACTCCAATGACGCCTTGGCCCGCCTCAGATTTCGTTCCTGCACGGTGGTGTCCGGCTCGCGCCCGTCGAAGCCCGGATATTTCCGCTGGGACAACTCCGCCTTCGCCTGCACCACGTCCTGCTCGCACTCGCGCACGGCCTTCTTCCACAATCCGAGTTGATCGTGCAGCCATTCCATGCCGCGGCGAATCTCGAGTTCCACCCCGGCGAGCGACTCGGAAAGCATGTCCGCGTAGCCGTGCAGCGCGGCCTGCCACTCGCGAAGCGCATCGATGGAGCGAACGTCGGCAGGCATGACAGAGTTTTTTCACCACAGAGGCACAGAGGACACAGAGTAAAACGGAGGATCAGATCAATTCAATTTGGAATCGGATCGGATCCTCGGGCTGCACACCGACGAAAAGCCGCACACAACAGCCGCTGGGATCGTCATCCGTGAAGAGCATTGCGCTCCAGGTCACGCTCATCTCGGTTCTTCTCTGTGTTCTCTGTGCCTCTGTGGTGAACCTTCTTCCATCATCGCTGCGCCAAGTATTCCTCGATGCGTTCCGCCTTGCGGAGGAGGTACTGAATGAACTCGTCGGCACGCTCGTAGAACTTCTCGAAGTGCTGCATTTCGAGTTCGAAGTCCTGCTTGAAGCGGTCGTGTTCCTGGTCGCGCCAAGTGTCGCCGAGGGCGAGCAGGGAGCCGTGGACGCCGGCGGCGGACATTTGCAGATCGGCTTTGAATCGCTTCAGACCCGCGGCGAACCGTCGCAGTTCACTGGGGTCGACGACGGCCTGGGCCATGGGCGGCCTCCGGACTCGATGACGTGATAGGGGATTATACCCCGCGGGCGGCGCGGCCGGAGCGAAGTTCCGCCGCAAGATTTCCGATTCGGCTTAAACCTCACGGCCGCCCGAACCGATACATGCGGTAAGGTTCGCCGGACTGCCGGCGGCACCACGGGAGAGCGGACATGACGAGCAAGCGGCTCTGGCTGGCGGGAATCGCCGCGGCCCTCGGCTTTAGCGCCACTGGCTGCCAAACCCACTTCGGCGGCATGACGCTGCCCAGCGGGCGGTACCTCATGCACCAGCCGCAATACTTCCCGGACGATCCGACGTTCCCGCTGCCGCGTGAACTCGCGACGATGACCGATCCGGCCGGCGCCGGCGGAGCCGCGGTTCCCGGTGGTGGCGGCGCGAACCTGGTTCCGCCCGCCCTCCCGGCGCCGCTTCAACCGGCGGCCCCCGGAAAGAACTGACCGGGCCATCCGCGCAATCCTGCCGCGAGCCGCCGGGTCCACTCCCCGGCGGCTCGCTCGTTCTCCATTCGCCGGGATCGGCGATTGTGTCGCCGCGATCGCCCAGTCTTCGCATTCTTCCTCCTCGCCCAGCCGTGCGATGCTTTGCTCATGTTCCCGGGCAATGCGAGCCTTACGGCGCTCGTCCACTTGGCGAACGAACGCCGGCTCGCTGAAATGCCGGTATGCTCTCCGTTCACGTCAATCTCGACGACCGCTCCTACGACATCGCCGTGACGAGCGGCGAACCTGGCCTCGGGGCGTTCGTTCGCCGGGCCGTTCCCTTCTCCAAGCTCGCTCTTGTGGTCTGCGATTCGAACACGGAACGGCACGGCCGCGCCGTCGAAGCCGAATTGCGGCCGCTCGGCTTCCGCACCGCCCTCGCGGTCGTGCCCGCCGGCGAGAACGCGAAGACGATCGCCGAGGCGAGCCGCCTTTACGACGCGCTCTATGAAATGGCCGCGGACCGCAAGACCGCCGTCGTCGCGGTCGGCGGCGGAGTCGTCGGCGATCTCGCGGGCTTCGCCGCCGCCACATACAACCGCGGCCTGCCGCTCGTCATGATTCCGACCACGCTTCTCGCCATGGTCGATTCCTCGGTCGGCGGGAAGACCGGCGTCAACCATCCGAAGGGGAAGAACCTTATAGGATCGTTCCACCAGCCGAGGGGCGTCTGGATCGACACGACGTACCTGAACACCCTCCCGGACCGCGAGTATCGCAGCGGGCTCGCCGAGGTCGTGAAGTACGGCGTGATTCTGGACGCGGCGTTCTTCGAATACTGCGAGTCCCACGCCGCCGCGATCCGTTCGCGGGAACCCGAGGCGGTTCAGCACATCGTCGCGAGATCGTGCCGGCTCAAGGCCGACGTCGTGGAACGGGACGAACGCGAACTCACCGGCCTGCGGGCGATGCTGAACTACGGACACACCTTCGCCCACGCCTTCGAGACGGTGGGCGGGTACGGCGGCTGGCTGCATGGCGAGGCGGTCGCGGCCGGGATGATCTGCGCAAGCCGACTCTCCGAACGGAAGGGGCTCGTCGACTCGAGCCTCACCGAACGGCAAATCGCCATGTTGAAGGCGTTCGATCTGCCGACGGCGCCCAAGGCCGAGTGGCCGATCGACGATCAAATCGCAGTCATGCGGCGGGACAAGAAAGCCGCCGCGGGCCAACTCCGCTTCATCCTGCCCGTTCGCCTCGGCGAAGTGCGACCGTTCGACGACGCGACCGAAGCGGATGTCCGCACAGTGCTCCGAGCCTCGTGACGCGTACCGGGGCGAAGCCCAACTTGGGAGGCACGGTGGCTCAGCCTCCTACCCGATCCGAGGGTGGCTGACTTCGAAGGAAGTTGCCCCCAAGAGCAGCCCCGGCTGGAAGCCGGGGCCACCCACCGGCTGGAAGCCGGCGCCACCCAAGAGCGGCTCCTCCGCCAAAGTCTGTCGGTACCGTTGCCGCTTGACTTTCGCCGTGGATCGTGGGAAATTCCAGTTCCCGCCGAACTCCCGCCTCAGGTTCCATTCGATGAACCTTCAACATCTGCTGGCGACTCCCGGCTTGCAGGTCGGCTCGCGACGATGGTTCCTGCGGACGGCGTTCGCCGGGGCGTTGGCTGCGCCCGCGGCGCGGGCGGCCACCGAGAAGCGGAAGTCGGCTGTCATTCTGTTCTGGCTCTCCGGCGGGCTCAGTCATCTGGATTCGTGGGATCCCAAGCCGGCGGCCCCGGCCGAGGTGCGCGGGCCATTCGCCTCGATTCCCACGAACGTGCCCGGTATCCGCGTCTGCGAGCATCTGCCGCTTCAGGCGAAGATCATGGATCGGCTCGCGTTGATTCGCTCGGTCGATTGCCGGGCCAGCACGCACACGCCGATCACGTTGCAAGCCGGGAACCCGCACGCCCGCCGTACGGACGACGGCCGCGACGGCGGCGGCTACCCGAGCATGGGTTCGGTGGTGGCGAAGTTTCGCGGAGCGAACGATCCGGCATTGCCGCCGTTCGTCGGCCTCGCGGAGAGTTGGAAGGCGGACGTGTGGGGCGCCGGGAACCTCGGGAGCGCCTTCGAGCCGATCCCCGGGAAGGATCTCGCGGGCCGAATGGCCGTGCCCGCGGGCCTCACCATCCCGCAACTGCAGGATCGCGACGACCTCCGCACCCGCCTCGGGAACTTCCAGCGTGGCGTCGAAACCTCCCGCGGGATGGACGACCACGCCCGTCGCGCCGTGGACATGATCGTGTCCGGCAAAGCGGACCGCACCTTCCGCATCGATGAAGAGCCGGACCGCGTTCGCGATTCGTACGGGCGGGACAGCATCGGCGAGAAAGCGCTCCTGGCCCGGCGGCTGGTTGAAGCCGGGACCACGTTCGTGCTCGTCTCGGGCGCGTGGGGCTACTTCGACCACCACGGGGACGACGTTCGCTGGGGCGGGATCGAGAAGGGTTTGAAGCCGCTCCTGCCTCGCGTCGACCGCGTGATTTATTCGCTGATCAACGACCTGCACGCCCGCGGCCTGCTGGACACCACGCTCGTGCTGATGATGAGCGAGTTCGGCCGGGCTCCGGCGATCAACAAGCAGGCGGGCCGCGACCACTGGACGAACTGCATGAGCATGCTGGCGGCGGGCGGCGGCGCTCGCGGCGGCCAAGCCATCGGCGCGACGGACTCCAAAGGCTACGACATCGCGGATCGCCGCGTCGGCCCCGAGAACATCGCCGCGAGCGTGTTCCAATTCATGGGCATCGACACGACCGCTCACTGGGACGACCCCGAGGGGCGGCCGATTCCAATCGTCGCGAACGACGGCCAGCCGATCCGCGAATTGATGTAGAATGAAGGTCCGCCCTCGATTCCTTGTCGCGTCCCGGTGAACGGATGTTGCGGATTCTCGGTTCCCAAAAGCGATTTTGCGACGGGCTGACGCGGCGCGATCTGCTTCACGTCGGGGCGTTGGCGCCGCTCGGGATCTCGCTCGCACATGCGGCCGCGCCCGAAAACGCTCCCGCCGCCGCGGGCTTCGGCACCGCGAAGCGCTGCATCCTTCTCTATCTCTGGGGCTCCCCGAGCCAGATCGACACGCTCGATCCGAAGCCGAACGCTCCGCGGGAAGTCCGCGGCGAGTTCCAGTCCATCCCCACGGCGATCCCCGGCGTCCGCATCGGCGAGATTCTGCCGCGGATCGCCGCGATGCTGAACCGCGTCACGGTGCTGCGGTCGCTCTCGCATCCGTACCCGGTTCACGGCGCCGCGTTCGCCACGACCGCGACGCCGACCACGGACATACCGATGGAGAGCAACCCGCGGGACTCGCGGCTCTGGCCGTTCGCGGGGGCCGTGGTCGATTATCTGGCGGAGAAGTCGGACGCGCGGGCGCCCGCCGTGCCGCGAAACTTCGGGCTGCCGTTCCTCTTCGGGTCGAAGCGCGGTCCGTCCCGCTCCGGCCCGTTCGGCGGGTTCCTTGGCCCGGCCTACGACACGGTCTGGTCCGAGTTCCGTGCCAAGGGCGTTCGCGAGGTTCTCCGCGATTCCGGCGCCCCGAACGTCCCCACGCCGATGGTCGCGGACCCGTACATCGGCATCCGCCCCACGGACCGCTTCGAGTTGTTCACCTCGGACGACACCATCACGCTGGATCGGATGAACGAGCGCACCTCGCTGCTGGATCAACTCGACGCGGCGCGACGAAGTTTGGATTCGAAATCGGCCGACACGCCGTTCGATCGGAACCGCCAACTCGCACGGCAGGTGCTGGCCTCGGGCAAACTCCGGGACGCGCTCGACGTGCAACGCGAACCCGCGAGGCTCCGCGAACGCTACGGCATGACGCTCTTCGGCCAGTCGTGCCTTGCCGCTCGCCGCGTGCTCGAAGCGGGCGGCCGGTTCGTCACGGTGTGCTGGGACGAGTACGGCCTCGTGAACACGGGGTGGGACACGCACGTTCACATGAAGAGCCGCCTGAAGGACGAACTCGGGCCGGGCCTGGACCACGCGTTCGCCACGCTGCTCGAAGACCTGGACGCCCGCGGTATGCTCCACGACACGGCGATCGTCGTGCTCAGCGAACACGGCCGCACGCCGCGGCTTCAGAAGGTGAGCGGCGGCGGTCGCGATCACTGGTCCCGCGCGTACTCGGCGCTGTTCGCGGGCGCGGGCTTCGCTCAGGGTCGCGTCGTCGGCAGCACGGACCGCATCGCGTCGGACGTCTCCGAGACGCCGTTCTCGCCGAAGGACGTGGTCGCCACGCTGTTCCATCTTCTGGGGATCGATCCCGCCGCCGAGATTCACGACCGCCTCGGGCGGCCGTATCCCATCGGCGGAGCGGGGAAAGTGCGAAGCGAACTGCTCGCCTGAGTTCGCCGGACGTAAACTCACACGATGAACGGGCTGAGGAACCGCCGACCGTCCACGCTGTACGGCCTCGTGATTCTCACGTTTCTCCTCAGCCGCATTCTCTTCTACCTCATCACCACCGCCGGCGAATACCGGCTCTACAAGTCCTACGGGGACGACGCCCGGAGCACGTCGCTCGCCGATCTGTATTCGAATCGGGACATCGAGTACCCGCACCTCGGCGTCGCGTTCGGGGCCGCGGTCGGTTTCGTCGCGGATCATTCGCCCGGGTTCCTGAAGTACACCGTGCGTCTGCGGCCGAACAAGTTCGAACAGCCGTACAACGAGGAACCGCAGGAACGCCGCGACTTGGACGACCAATACGAGGCCGCGCTCGGAGTCGTGCTCTTCGCCATCGACGCGTCGTGCTTGTGGCTCGTGTTCGCCATCGCCCGGCGCGCGTACCCGAACGATGGCCCCTTCGAGCGGGCCCGGCGACTGTTCCTGTACGTCCTCTTCACCGGCGGGTGCGGGCTCATCCTCTACGATCGCCAGGATCTCGTGGTCGCGTGGTTGGCCCTGCTGGCTCTGTGGTGCCTCGCCGCGGACCGACCCCGGCTCGGATATGTCGTCCTCGCCGTCGGCGCGGCGTACAAGCTGATCCCGGCGCTGCTGCTCCCCGTGTGGGTGATCGCGGCGGCGACCGCGGCGTGTGGCCCCGGCGCGAGCTTCGGCCGCTGGGTGCGCACGATCGTGTTCGAAGCCGCCATCGCCGGCGCGATCCTCGCCCTGTGGCCCGCACTCACGTACTTCGCGGGCGGCGGCGAACGTGGCTTCCTTTACCTCACTTGGCACTCGCGACGCGGATTGCAACTCGAAGCCCCGGCCGCGTTCCCCGTGTTGCTCGCGGATCGGTCCGTCGAGTTCGGCTCGAGCTACGGCAGCTTCAATCTGCGGGGTGAAACGCCGGACCGCGTGGCGAAGCTGATGGGCCTGCTGATGCCGTTGACCGCGCTCCTCGGCATGGGCGTCGCCGCCCGCGGCTTGTGGATCACGCGAGGCGAACGCAATCGGATACCGCTCGTGGCCGCGTCCTGCATGCTGATCTGGCTCGCGTTCGTCGCGTTCAACAAGGTCGGGTCGCCGCAGTATCTGATGTGGATCGCGCCGCTCGTGCCGCTCCTCGCATTGAACACGCGAGCCGAACGGAAGTGGGCGTTCGTGCTGCTCGTCTGCATCTTCGACACGATGCTGATCTACCCGTGCCGCTACAAACGCGATCTGGTCGGGGACATCCTGCACGAAGACCCGCGAACGTGGAGCGGGCCGACTCCCTTCGGCGTCTTCCTTCTCGGGATCAAGTCCCTCACGATGGTGATCTGCTCCGTGTGGTATGCCGCGATCGTGTGGACCGCCGGAGGCGGCCCGAGAACCGAGAACCGCAAGTAAGGCCCCCGGCGTGGTGTCGACGCCACCTTCGTCTTCTGTTCTCTCTTCCTCGACGTACACTGTTCGCATGGAACTCACCGATCTCGCATGGCCCGCCGTGGCCGCCCTCCCTCGAACCACACCCGTCGTGTTCCCCGTCGCCGCGCTCGAACAGCACGGCAAGCACATGCCGGTGTTCACGGACTCGCTCCTCCTCGGCGAGGTGATTCGCCGCGTGAAGGAATCCCCGGTCGCGTCGAAGTGCCTCTTCGCTCCGCTCCAATGGCTCGGCAACTCGCATCACCATTGCGACTTCCCCGGCACGCTCTCGGCCTCGGCCCGCGTCTACCTGGACATGCTGAAGGATCTCGCCGTCTGCTTCCTGAACCACGGCTTCACCCGCATCGTGTTCGTGAACGGGCACGGCGGCAACGTCGTCCCGCTTCAACAGGCCCTCTTCGAACTGAAGCAGGAACGCCGCACGCCCAAGGATCTGATGCTGCTTTCGCTCACCTATTGGGACGCGGCCGGGAGCCCCGAGGGCAGGATCGCCGGCCTCGTGCAGAAGTCCATGGGGCACGCCTGCGAGTGGGAAACGAGCATGGTGCTGCGGCTGAACCCGAAACTCGTGGTCGGCCCGGTGCAGGATGTTCCCGAGGTTCCGCACGGGAACGGATTCGCCCCCGGGTACCGGGCCTGGGTGATGCCGGACCGCAGCGAGCCGGGGCACATCGGGCATCCGTCGTCCGCGACATCGGAGAAGGGTGAGGCATTGTTCGCTCACTTCGCCGCGGGCGTGGAACTGTATCTGGACCGCGTCGCGACCGCGACGGGCGGGTGGGAATGAGCGCCGCCGCGAGCGAAGGAGCGGACCGTGCCGCTTCATGGAAGTGGTGGGTGTGCGGCGTGCTGCTGCTCGCCACGCTGCTGAACTACATGGATCGGCAGGCTCTCTCCGAGACCGCGACCCAACTCAAGGACCAGTTTCACCTCGACGATGCGCGCTACGGCCAGGTGGAGAAGGGCTTTAGTTGGGCGTTCGCGCTCGGGTCGCTCCTCTTCGGCGTGCTCGCGGATCGCTTCGGCCCGCGCCGGCTCTACCCGCTGATCCTGATCGGCTGGTCGATCGCCGGAATCCTCACACCGTTCGCCGCCTATCCCGAGTTGACGAAGCGCCTCGAATCGGACGGGGACGCGGAAGGCGCCGGGCTCTTTCGCTGGGTGCTGATCTGCCGAACGATTCTCGGTTTGTTCGAAGCGGGGCACTGGCCGTGCGCTTTGATCACGGCCCGGCAAATTCTCGGCGCCAAAGACCGCGCCTTCGGCAACAGCCTGCTGCAAAGCGGGGCCTCGCTCGGGGCCATCATCACGCCATACTTCGTGATCGGCGTGAAGAACGCCAGCGGCGGCCAGTGGGGCGTGCCGTTCTGGGTCGTCGGCGTCGCCGGGTTGCTCTGGGTGCCCGTGTGGATGCGGCTCGTGCCGAAGGGCACGCTGGATCGAGCCACGCCGCCCCCGGCGGACGGTCAGGAGTGGAGCGGCGCCCGCGTCTTCATTCCCCGGCTGATCACGCTCGCCGTCATCGTCACGTGTCTCGGCGTCTGCTGGCAGTTCATCCGCGCCTGGCTGCCGAAGTATCTCAAGGAATACCACCACTACGATCCCGGCCTCTCGGCCCGCTGCGTGACGGCGTACTACGTCGCGGCCGATCTCGGCTGCATTCTCGCGGGCTACCTCGTGAAGCGGCTCGCATCGGGCGGCTGGAGCGTTCACGCGTCCCGCGTGCTCGTCTACGCCGGGTGGGCCGGGCTCACTGCCCTCGCCGCCATCGTGCCGCAACTCGGTTCGAACCCATACGTGCTCATGCCCGTGCTCATGCTCGTGGGCATCGGCATCCTCGGACTTCATCCCGTGTACTACGCCTTGGCGCAGGACTTGCCTTCGAAACGAATGGGCACGATCTCGGGCGGGCTCGCCGCCCTCACGTGGTTCACGGTGGGCACGGTTCAAGGTGAAGTCGGCAAACACATCAAGGAAACGGGCAGCTACGACGTGGGCTTCCTCGTCGCGGGCCTCGCCCCCCTCGCGGGCCTGCTCGCGCTGCTGGTTTTGTGGAAGCCGACGAAGCACGTCGCTCCCGCGACGTGAGCCTCATGCGTCCGGAGTCACGGAGGCGGGCGGGGTCCGCTCGTGTCTTCGGCGGATCAGCGCGGCGATCGTCAGCGCCGACAAGCTGCACACCCAAAGCCAGGCGCCGACCTGCGGCAAGTGCGGGTAGCCGAGGCGGCCGGGGTGGAGCGATCAGGTACGAGGCGCCGAGGATCACGCTCGCGGCGCCGAATGCCGCCGCTCCAGTCGGCCGCCGCAGAAGAAGAAGCGCCACGCCGACGAGGGCGAGCGGGTTCGCCAACCAAGTCAGGTGGTCCCATGCGCCTTCCTGGAAGGCGCTCACGACAAGCGTCCAGCCCCACATCAGGCACGCGAGCCCGAACTCGGTCACATAGTGATCGACCCCGCCGCCGCCCATGTTCTTGTTTCCCCACCACTTCGTCGCGGGGAGGGCGCACGCCGCGACGTAGAGGCCGCAGGCGAGCCACAAGGCGCACCGGTACGATCGTAGCCGCTTGCGATCCACCTTCAGCCTCGATCGGACTCAGGTCCGGGAACCAAGCACGACACGAAAAAGCCAGACATTCCGCGCCGCGGCGTACACCGCGATCCCCCACGCGAATTGGCCCGCGAGCGAGTAGCCGAGCAGGGCGCCAATCAGACCCAACTGCTCCGGCCACGTGGACCGCGGAGACTTGATGAAGAGCAGGAGCGCACCGAAGGCCATCCCGGCCCACGCGGCGGCCCAGATCCAGCCCGGCATCACGCTCGGGGCCGCCGGCGGAAGCGCGGGCGCCGGAGGCGGAGGGAGTTCCCGCACCTCCGAGCCGCGCTCGGGATTCTCCACCGGTCGCGGCGGCAGGATCGGTTCGGGCCCGCTCGGCCGCGGCGCCGCGGCGATCAACTGCATCCGCGGCGGCGGCAGCGACCCCTCGCTCTGGAACACCCACTCGCGATCCTCGTTCGAGATCGCGCGCCAGCCCTTCTCGCGGTCGATGCGGGCGCTCCACCCGGCCGCGGCCCGCAGCCGCACGATCTGCCCCGCGTTGCGAGCGCCGATCGCCGCGAGCGGCGGCGGCTCGAACGGAGCGTTCGCGGGTGTCGGCATCGTCGCCGTCCATTCGAAGGAACCCTCCTTCGCCGCGCGCTTGAACCACACTTGCACGCGCCCATCGGATTGGCTCCATGTCGCGACATCCGCACCACGCACCTCCTGGATCGCGGGGGCGAACGGGAACTCGAGGCGCGTCAACGCGTCTCCGCCGGACCACGCGAACACGCCTCGCCCGATGGCCCGCGGAGGCTCCACGTCCCACGTCGCGTCCTGAGTCGCGTTCGGCGACGCGCTCGCGATCTTCAACACGGGCCGCAGTTCGGCCACTTCGCCGGCTCGCGGGCTGAACGCGACCACGGACGACGCCGGAGTCAGTCGCAGGTCCGGGACCGCGCCGAAATCGCGGAGCAGGGCATCGGCCGCGAAGTCGATCACGCCGGTGCGGCCGATCCCCTCGACGCTCACGCCCGCGGATCGCAGGCCGTACACGGCGCTCTCGCGCGTCATGCCCGCGGGGCGGGGGAAGTCGAGGACCGGCTGGCGCAGCGGCATCGTCCGCGGTTCGCATTCCAGCGTCACGAGCACGCGACCATCCGCCGGAGCGATCAGGTCGATGGTCAACGGCCGAGCCCCGTTCGATTCTTTCCCGACGTTCCACTCGCGGACGACGATCGGCACAAGCAGCGAGTCGAGCGAGCGCACGGCCACGCGGGTCGGTTCGAGATTCGACGGCAGGTCGAACCGGAACGACGGCACCGTGCCGGACTTCACCTGAATCTGATAACACGCCGTAAGCCGGTGCCCGGCCTCGGCCACATCCCAGATGCACCCTTCGCGAACGGCGAGGGTCGCGGACGCGCCGGCGGGCCCTTCTCGCCATCGCAGATGCAGCGAGCGAACCGCTCCGAGCGCGGCCTCGATCCGATTCGCGTCTTTGTCCTTGCTCGTGCGTTCGAAACCGTTTCGCGACACGACTTGCAGTTGCCGGGCGGTGAGGGGCGCCGTGAAGGACGCGGTCGAATCGGGGGCCGCGGGGATGCCGAACTTCACCTCGCGTTCCGCTCCGGTGGTCGCGATCGCGGCGGCGAATCGCACCTCGATCACGTGCGGCCCGCGACCCGCGATCGGCAGCGAATAGGTATCCGCCTTCGACGCCAGCGGCGCGGCGGGTTGGCCGTCCACGGTCGCGCGCTCGAGGCGAACGTCCGCGAGCGGCAGATCCAGGATCGATTCGCCGTCGCGGGACGAATGCACGGTGAACGTCGCGGTGAAGCGGGCGAGTCCATCTTCGATGCGGCCCGTGTAGCTCGCGGAACCAAGCGTGAAGGGCGGGTCCGCGGCTGGCGGCGCCAGCCGATCCAACAGGCTCTTCGGCACGGCCACGATATCCCCATCGAGCAGGAACACGATCTCGGCTTCGGCCGCGGGCGGTGCGGCGGCGGCGGTCGCCGGAACGAGAAGAAGCGCGGCCGCGATCCGCCGCGGCTTCCAGCCCCGCAGCGCGGCGATGACCCCGCCACCGAGCAGAGCCGCGATCGTCGGCGGGAGCAGGGCCCGCGACCACGCTTCCGGCCCGATCGCGATCGCCGATCCGGCCACGAGAGCGAACAGCAGAATGCCCGCGCCCAAAACCTTCCGCAACACGCGGCACCCGATCCAACTCAGGATCGCGATCAGGGCCGTCGCCGCGATGGCGATCAGGTCGAGTTGGCGAAGCGGAGCCGCGACGATCTCGGGTTCGTCGCTGCGGATGTGCGTGAGGCTCGAGTCCGCGGCGAGGCCGAACGGCGACGCACGAAGATGCCACGGCCACACGGCGGCCCGATCCGCGGGCGCCGCCCACCACCGTGCGACGGTTCCCGGCACGCCGGGCAATTCGGGCAGCGGGCTCGCGGCTCGATACGAGTCGATCCGCGGCAGCCGATATCGCACCTCGAATTTCACCGCCTCGTTCGACTCGGGGATCGGCAGCAAGAGTTCGCCTGAGGCCGTGTTCAGCAGGCTGGTATCGATCGCGTGGCGGCCGACGGTCGCGGAGAGGACCGCGGCGCCGGCGGGGAGGCGGATCGGGAGCGAAGCGCCGCCCCGAATCAGAATGGCGCCGGCGAGCGCCGCGATCGGCGCGTCCGCTTCGGCCGCCGTCACAAGCGTGAGATTCTCGACGACCCAGCCGCGATTCGTGGCTCCGGCCTCGGTCGCGTTCGATCGTTCGATTCGCACGTCATCCGCGTCGAGAACCTGAAGCGAACCGGGAGCCGTCTCGAGAACCACGGGTTCGGCGGTGGGGCGAAGCAGCGTCAGCGTCCAGAGCGTTCCGAAGGAGCGAATCGGAGTCGGAGACGCGGATGCGAGCACGGCGCCGTTCGCACGCCAGGTGCGGGGGCCGGGCGGAGCGAGGAGGCGAATCGACTCCACGAGGCCGCGGGTCGGCGCGATGCGGACGCGGCCGAGGTCCGGATCGAGCGTCGCGAGAAACGCGGGGCGGATCGGCGTGAACCGGAGCGTGCCCGCGGGCTCAGCGCCCCGATAGCGGAATCCCTTGACCACGTCGCCTCCGAGTTCGCCCGTCGGCTGCACCGCGATCGACCAGCCCGAGCTTGGCGCGAACGCGAGGCGGCCATCGCGTTCGGTCGCGCCGATCGGACCGAACACGGGCAGTGGTTCAATGCGTTCACCGACGAGCGGCGCGCCGCGAAACTCGAACTGAATCGTGGCCTTTTGCCCGGTCGCGAGCGGCTTCGCGAACTCGACTTCGACACCGCCGGGGATCGCCGCGGAGAACGCGACCGCGTCCTCGGGTTCGCTCGCGAGGCGGTCCAGCGTATAGCCGGGCGGCGTGCGGACGGCGAGTCGGAAGAGCGGCCCGCGGCGAACGGCCACCTCGGCCCGCGCTTCGATCACCACGCGATTCGCGTCGAGGCGGCCGTTCAGGGTTTCGCTCGAGGTGAACTCGGCCCCCAAGGACGCGACGCGGATCGCGGGCGGCTTGCGGGTCGCGGCCGGGGCGGCGAGCAGCGTGCCAAGCAGTGTCGTGGTGCGAACGCCGTCCGCGGTGGCCGCGTCCGCGAGGCGGTAGTCGCCCGGATCGAGGCGATCGAGCGCGACCCCCAGCGGCGTTCGCAGTTCGATCCGCTCCACGGAACCGACCGCGTTCGCGGGCCGAATCGCAGGCAGCGGCGCGAGCCCCGGCGGAACCGGTCCCGACGCCGCGATCACGAACTTGCCGCCGTTCGAGGCCTGCCGCAATTGAACGATCAGGGTGCGAGTCGGAGCTTCGAATCGCCACGCGGCGCGATCGTTGGCCACGGCATCCGTGACGGTAAGGCCCGCGGGCACGGCGAAGGCCCATTCCGCGCGTGTGCCGCTCGCGGTCTTCAAATCGAAGTCGAAAGTCGTGGTGAACTGCGTGTCGCCGAGGTCGTACTTCGCGCTCGCGTTCGTGACGACGACCGGGCCACCGAGATCGCTCGGGCCGCGGACGCCGAGTTCGAGCCGGGCCCGATCGCCGAAGCGAAAACGCCACTGCTTCAGCTTCGGATCGCGAGCGGAGGGGAACGGGCCGGTGAGGAGCACATCCGGGGCGTTCGCGGGAACGCGGTCGGGCGGAAGGTCGAGTGCGAGCGTGGCGGCGGAACAGGGCGGCAGCCGCAGGTCGAAGGAGCGGTCGGCGTCGCCGCCGCTTCCCGCCGCGGACCATTTCACCCTCAGGGTGTGCTTGCCGGGCGGAACGCGAACGGCAAGGCCGACGTCGTCCGCGATGGTGCCGAGAGTCGCGGCGGATCCGTCCTCCCATGTCGCACTCCGGATCGCGAGGCGGATCGGTTCCAGAGAACAGGCCGCGGGGCCAGCGCGACGATTGAGAAAGGTCCACTCGGCCTCGCCGACGAGGTCGCTGCCGTCCGGCGTGGCGGAGTAGTTCGCTTCGACGAGTCGCGGCGGCTCCCGTTCCTCGGCGGCGGCTCGCACCCGCGCTTCGAACTCGGCCCGCGGCATGCGCACGAACGGCCCGGTTCCGAACTCCTTCGCCTTGGCGTCGAGTTGGGCGTCCGCGATTCGGAGGCGGCGGATCGGGAACGGATCGGGAAGCGTGGCGGGGGCGGAGAGCGCGGCCGCGCCGGTGACGGCCATTCGTGCCGGATCTCCGGAGGCGACCGAGGCCAGGCCCAGGAAAAGAAGCAGAAGCGAGACGGCGGCGAGGCGCATGGCTAGCTCCCCGTCGAGGCCGACTGCGGCAACATCGAGCCGGTCGCGGCCGCAGGACCAATGCGATCCGAGGGGCGGCTGCCGCCGGAGGTCGGGGTCGGGGCCGAACGCGTGAATCCGGGCAGATACGTGACACGGCGGCGATGGTACCAGCGGGCCGCGGTCTGGAACGCGAGCACGAGCAACAGAGTCGCGAATCCGGGTTCGGCCGCGGCGGCGGTCTGCGAGGCGGGTTGCGGGTACAGCGTGGCCGCGATCGCGATCGCCGCACCGATCACGGCCACGGCCGGACCCGCGAGCCAGCCGGGAAGACGCGAGAGGATCAGGCCGAGGAGCAGTGTCGCGACGGAGACGCCGATGATGAACGCGACCCGCGGCAGGTGAAGGAACGCGACTTCGCCGGGCGTGCGGAGCCGGAGCACGGCGGTCTCGCCGCTTCCGTTCGCGCCGCCTTCGGCCGTGTTCGCGAGGAGCCATTTCTCGAGATCGTCCGCGGCGGCGGGGAGCGGCACGATCAGGCCAAACCTTGTTCGCCAGCGTTGCTCGGCTCGCTCTTCGCCGAGAAGCAGCGGCACGGTGCCTGCGGGGCCCGCGATCTGCCATCGCACCGGGCCGCCGAATGTGGCCACCGGTTCGGGCGCGGGATAACTCGAGACTTCGTTCGCGGGGCGGCTCGGCAACGAGTAACGAAGATCGACGATCACCGTGCGGCCGACCTTCGCTTCGGGCAGCGGCACACGAAGGATCCGCTCGCCGTTCTCGACTCGCACCGTGCCGGGGATCCGCTTCGGCGGTTCATCCAGATACACCTCCGGCACCACGGAATCAAGCGCGGCCGGGAGCTTCACGTCGAGCGAATCGCCGAACCAGCGGCGGATCACGAAGCGGGCGCGGTACGCGGTGGCGTCGTCCGCGTGTGTGGCTTGCAGCAGCGCGCGATCGATGGTGACGGCCGCAGTCGGCTCGTTCGGCGCGTCTCGGAGTTCGAGCGCGAGCGGCACGTCGCCGGAGGCCGCGAGGGTGAACGCGGGCAGCGCGTCGCGTTCGTTCGAAGGTTCGGGCGGTATCTCACGCCAGGGTCCGGGCTTCACGCTCACCGCACGGCCGCCGTGGGACGCGACCCAGATTCGCGTCACGATGTCCGTGCGGCTGGTGCCGAGCGGCAGCACGAGGCCGACCGGCACGTGGCGAGTCGGGCCGTTCGCCGGGAGTGGAATCGCGTACTCGAACTTCACGCTGCCGTCTTTGGCGTCCGGGCTGAAACCGTGGAGCCACACGCCGGGGGCGATGCGGTCGAAGGGGGCGAGTCCGGTCAGTTCGGCGGCGCCCGCGAATCGAACCGTTCGCGGAAGGCCGTCCGCCGAGCGAAGCTGAACCCGTTGCGACACCACGATCTGCGAGTCGCGGATGGTGAGATCCGCACGCACCTCGGCGGTGAGCGGCGGACGGAACGCGGACCAGGCGAGATCCAGCCGGGCGAGGCCGCGCTCGAACTTGCCGTTGATGGCCGTGACGTTCCGCGGCGCTTTGCCGTCCGGCCCGGGTGTCGCGGGTAGCGTCGCGGTCCAGGACGAAGGTTGATCGTTGTCCCACTCGTGGCCCGCGCCGCGAAGATCGATCCCGTCCGGCACGTTCGCCGAGACGAGCGTGTCGCGTTCGGTTGCGCCGGGGAATCGCGGCAGCGGAATGGAGGCGGCCGCGGAGCCGGGCGCGAACGGCGCCGAAGCCGTGAGCACGAGATCGAACGGCTGGCGCTGATCCGCGGTGAGCGTGATCTTGAGCAACCGCTTGTCGCCTTCGCCCTTTTGTTCAGTGGTGAGGTTCACGAGCGTGGGCGGGGCGAGTTCGACGCCGCGCCAACTTGCGGGGAGTTCGAGCGTCACGGAATCGAGCGTGGTGCGAATCGGCGTGATGCGAAGCTCGGCCCGCACGTTCCAACCCGCGTCCGCAAGTTGCAGTTTGTAGTTGGGCCGCACCGCGACGCGACCGGCGAGCGGCGTGGCTTCGAACGTGAGGAGCGGCGCCGCGGGAGGCAGGTTCCCGATCGGCCCGGCGGCGAGGCGGAAGAAGCCAATGGTCTCGTCGTCCGCGGGGGCGGCGGGCGGCACGTCCGGACGCAGTTCACGCCCGTGCTTGAAACTCAGGCGCGTGTTCGCGGGCGCGACGACGCGCAAGGCGCCGCTCAACTTCGCGACATCGAGCGCCGAAAGCGGGCCGATCGCGAACGGGCCGCGGAACGCCGGCTCGGTCGGCTTCGCTCGCGGAGCCCGGATCACCGCCGTCACGATCCAATCCGCGGGGACGGTGCCGGCCGGGAGTTCGACCTTCCAGACGGGCTTGGCCGCGTCCGCCGGTTTGGTGAAGACGGGAAGTTCCGTCGCGACGCCGGCCACGCGGTCCGCCGTGAACGTGGCGTCAGGCGGCGCCGCGACGTGCCACGTTCGCGACGTGCCCCGCAGTTTGAACTTCGCCGTCGTTTCGACCACGGCCTCGTTCAGTTGAACCGTGGCGTCCAGTTCCGCGGATTGGGTCGCGTCCGCGGTCGGCGTGGCGACCGGCGGCTCCCACGACACTTCGAGCGATTCGACTGGCCCGAGCGGGTACGGGTCGCGCATCGGGGCGGGCGGCGCGACGGACTTGGCGTCGATCCCCGCGACGCGCCGCGGGTCCCCCGCTTTGCCTCCGTCCGGCGTGCGGGTCGTCAGCGCCACACGGGTGACCCCGGGCGGCGGCTCGAAGATCAGCGAGGTGATCGCGGCCCGAGGCATCCCCAGTTCGAAGCCGATCTCGGGCTTCGTTCCGCGGGCGCCGATCGGACACTCGACATCCAGCACGACGGTGTGATTGCCGGGTTGATCCACCACGACGGTGAACCCCGTATCCGTGCCTTCGATCGTGGGAAGCGGTTGGCCGTCCAACTTGGCCGCGACGAGGAAGGAACGCTTGGCGGCGAGCGCGACGGCGGCGTTCGGGGTCGCCGTGCGGAAGGTGTACGTCAGTTTCAGGGCCGCGACCGAGGTCTCGCCGCGTTTCTCGATGCGGGCGTGGACCGCACAGCCGCTCGGCGGCAGACCCTTCTTCGCGGCCAGTTCCTTCTTCAACTGCTCGATCTGGTCGAGGAGCTTCTGCGTTTCGGATTCACGGGGGGCGGGCGAGACCGGAGGCTGGGCGGCGAGCGCGGCCGCGCCCAGCAAAGCGAACGCCAACGACAGGCATCGCGGAGGTGATGGCACGATCGGCCTCAAGGTCGGGCGGCTCCCACCAGTATACCCAAACCCCGCAGCCGCTCCGACCGGCGAACACGCAAAGTTGATCGAACCGGGGGCCGAATCGTCCGGTTCTGCGGGTCGGGAGGAGGAATGTCGCGAATCGCGTCAAATCAGGGGGCGGGTGCCGATGCGCGGCGGCCACACCTTGACCGGGTCGTTGCCGCTCTTCCGCGTGTAGTACTTCACCCGCGTGAAGGAGTTGATCGACGCGTACATCGCCAGGAACCGTTCGAGCACGGAAGCGAAGAGGAACGACCCGATGCCCTCGAACTTCTCTTCGTCCAGCGAGACATGGACCTGCAGGCCGCGGGCGTAAGCGGCGCCCGAGCCGAAGGGGATCATTTCGACGTCCGGCTCGCAGCCGACTCGTTCCAGGCCCTCGACCACCTGCTTGTTCACCGAGGCGAGTTTCGGATAGACGCGCGGGTCGGCGTAGTCGTAGAGCCGGAGGTACTCGCGGAGCGCGTCCCGCCCTTCCTCCGGGTGCGAGATCGAGAGGTGGTTCAACGAGAGATGCGAGAGGAGCCGCCAGTAGGCGCCGGTCCGCGGCGGCGGGCGGAGCGTCGGCGACGGCGGCTTCACGCTGATCACCGACCCGTATTGACCGCGGGTGTCGAAGCGGACCTCGCTGCGGCCCCCTTCCCCCGGCGGCGTCGGCAGGTCCCGATTCACGCATGTCACCCGGACCACGACCTGATCCTCGGCGGGCGTCTTCGGCGAGAACCCGAGATCGACGAAGCAGAGGTCCACTTCGGTTCCGCGATCCGGCAGAAGCTGCCCGCCCCGCGTCACGGTTCGCGTGGAGGGGCGGCGACGGGCGTACCAGTAGGCGCGGCCGACTTCATGGGACCGATGCCGGAACGAGTAGAAGGGATCGTACCGCACCTCGTGGCCGGTCGTCGGGTGGCGATGCACCACGTCGTCCACTGAATACACCTCGTAGCCGTCCGGCTGGTGGCGGTCCGGGACAATGGGATACTGGTGCGCGCGGTGCGTGAGCGGGATCACTTCCGCGAGCCGCTCGAAGAGGTTCACCACGGGCGTGCAGCCGAGGCGAATCTCGAACGCGCGGTCTTCGAACGCCTTCTCCAGATTCGGCGTTACGTCTTTGTCCAGGAAGAAGAGCAGTTCGAGGCTGGAGCCCTTGAGCACGCCGAGGTCCCGGGCGCGGGCCCACCCGTGGAGATCCGCGAAGAGGTACTTTTCGCGGAAGGCGAAGAACTCGGTGAGGACGCGATAGCCGGGGAAGGCTTGAGGCGGGTACGGGAGCAGGGCTTCGTCCGGATGGAAGCCGACGGGTCGGATCCAGTCGTGGATGCGGGTCGCGCGGTCGAAGTCGAGCACGGCCGGTTCGGAGCCGGGAGGCGCGTTCGGATTGCGGATGACGACGCGAACGACGTCGTTGAAGAGATGTTCGTGGAACGCGGCGGCGGCGGAGGCGTCGTCGCCGGCGAGGAAGATGCGGAGCGACGGTTCGACCGGCGCCGCGTCGCGCCGGGGCCAGCGGGCTTCACCCGGCACGGGCAGCCCCATCGCCGTCTGTTCGAGGGAGGGCACGCCGATCGCGTTCAGCTTCAGCGTGAAAAGGAACTTCGCTCCGGTGGGCGCGAGGTCGGCGACGTTCGCGGGGAACGGACGGGAACGGATCGTGGCGCCGGTCGCCTCCACGGGCCACAGCGTGGTGGGGTATCCCGTGCGATAGCGGCAACTCACGCCCTCGACTGGTTCGGAGGTGATCTCCGTGTGCTTCGGGATGGTCAGGCCTTTGACGAGATCGACGGCGCCGGGCGGCGGCACGAATTGCACCACGGCCATGGAGGGCACGGGCGCGATGAGGTGCGGATACAGGATCGTCAGCAGCGAATCGGTGAGTTCGGGGAACTCGTCGTCCAGCTTCGCGCGAACGCGACCGGCCAGGAACGCGACGCCCTCGAGAAGCCGCTCGACGTGCGGGTCGACGGACTGCCCTTCCCGCAGCCCGAGCGCATCGGCGCGGCCCTTGTATCGGTCCGCGAATTCGAGCGCCCGCTGGCGGAGGGCTGAAAGCTCGTCCTCGTAGTAGCCGAGGAGTTGTTTCTTCTGGGCGAGGAGTTGATCGGAGTTCATGGGCGGGTTCAGCCGGCCGAAACCTCGTGGTGGCCGGTCGTCCATTCGAAGGCGTTCTCGAAATCCGCTTCGCCGTTGGTCCCGCGGATATGAGCCATGATGCGAAACTTCACCGTCATCCGTTGGGCTTCCGGCTCCAGGGGTTCGACACGCACGTCCGTCAGTCGGGGCTCGAACGCGGCGAGGACTTCTTCGATGTGTCGGGCGACGAGTTCACGCTGTTCGCGAGTTTCCATCTCGGCGAAGGCGTAGTCCCGGAGTCCGAAGTTCAGGATCGAGTGGGGCAACTCGACGTGACCCTCCGTGAATTCGTCCGGAGGGCGTCGAGCGTTCAGCAGCGTCTGGAGATCGTGACCGATGCTCGATTCCAAATCCGCGGGGCCGTCGCGGCGCCCGATACCGCGGGTATCGGGCACGCGACTGGGAGCCAAGATGTCCAAGAACGAAGGCATGGCGCGACCGAAGCAGGATCGGCCTTACACCTTCTTGTTCGTCTCGACGTCGAAGCCGGCCTTCTTCGGTCCCTCCAACGTGCCGCCTTCGGACTTCTGCGGCTTGTATTCCCACTCGACCTTCTTGAAGTTGAAGGAAATCGAATTGGTGGGCAGAAGGTCCTCGCCTTCGGAGCCGCTCGTCAGGAACGACGAGATGATCAGGTTGGTGAACTTGATCGTGAGGTAATCGTGTTGCTCCTTGCCGGCCTTGCGGCAGACGAGGGTCGCTTCTTTCAGGTGCTCGCCGTCGCAGCAGGCGAGGAAGAGCGCCGGGGTGGCTTTGTTCACGGACATGATGAAGTGGAAGTCCTGCATCGCGACCTTGCCGGCGCCGGAGCCGGTGTTGGTGCGGGAGGTGCCGCCGTTGGTGCAGCCCCAGCTCCACGACTCGAGTTCGATCCAGCCTTCCTTGTTGGCCTTCTTCGATTCGCCGTCGATGCCCGAGATCTTCAGGAAGAAATCGGCCAGCGCGTTCTTCTGTCCATTCATGACGGAGGCTCTCGAAAGCACGACGGTCGACCGGACCGTGACGGTGGGATTCGAGCTTCAACCTCGGTCCCGGGGTATTGGATGAATCGCCGGCGGCTCGCGCCGCGTCATTTCTTCTTGGGCAGTTCGGCCACGAGGCGGAGCGAGGCGTTGAGCCCTTCGAACTGGAAGTGCGGGCGGAGCCGGGCCACGGCCCGATACCAGCCCGGCTTGCCGGGCACCGATTCCACTTCCACGTCCGCCGCCGAGAGCGGGTTCTTGGCTCGCGTCTCCTCGCCGGCGAGCTTCGGATCGCAGACGTACTGATTGATCCACGTGTTCAACATTTGCTTCATGTCGAACTCTTCCATCATCGAGCCGATCTTGTCCCGCGCGATCACCTTGAGGTAGTGGGCGAAGCGGGAGGTGCAGAGCATGTACGAGAGCTTGGCGGAGAGCTCGGCGCTGGCGCTGGCCTCGGGGTTGCCCCGGTAGGTCGCCGGCTTGTTGCAGGTCGAGGCGCCGAGGAACGCGGCGTAGTCCGAGTTCTTGCAATGCAGGAGCGGAAGGAACCCGAGCCCGGAGAGTTCGTTCTCGCGGCGATCCGGAATGAGCACCTCGGTCGGGCACTTCACGGCCTTGCCGCCGCCTTCCTTGAAGACGTGGATCGGGAGCCCTTCGACCTTTCCGCCGCTCTCGACGCCGCGGGTCCGCATGAACCAGCCGTCCTTGGCGAAGGCGTCGGTCACGCGGGCGGCGTAGGCCCAGGCCGCGTTCATCCAGCAGTAACTGTCGTGGTTTGTGCCGTCGACGCCTTCTTCGTAACGGAACTCGTCCACCGGTTTGGTGTCTTCGCCATAGGGAAGCCGGGCGAGGACGCGGGGCATGGTGAGGGCCACGTACTTGCTGTCCGGCGAGTCGCGGAAGCTGCGCCACACGGTGTAGTCTTCGCTCTCGAAGATCTTGGCCAAGTCGCGAGGCTGGTTGAGCTCCGTGTAGCTCTTCATGTCGAACATCTTCGCGCCGGCGGAGGCGACGAACGGAGCGTGTGACGACGCCGCGACGCCCGCCATCTTCTGCAGGAAGTCCATGTCCTCAGGGTTGGCCGAGAAGTCGTAGTCGCCGACGAGCAGGCCGTAGGGGGTGCCGCCGAGCGTGTCGTACTCGGACGTGTAGATCTTCTTGAACGTCTGGCTTTGGTCGAACTCGGAGGCGTTCTGCAGATCGCGGAGGAGCGTCTTCTTGCTCGCGTTCAGCACGCGGAGCTTGAGGTACACGCTGGTCTCGCTGTTCTTCACGAGGTAGTCGAGCCCGCGCCACGTCCCTTCCAGCTTCTGGAACTTCTCGTGGTGGATCACCTGGTTCAGCTGCGCGGAAAGCTTCCGGTCGATCTCCGCCTGCCAGAGCTTGATGGTCTTCTCGACGTCGTTGGCGATGACGGAGCCGGGGTCGGCCTCCATCGCCTGCTTGATCACGGATTCGATGACGGACTTCGCCTTGTTCGCGGCTTCACCTTCCGGCTTGCGGGTCTTGGTGAAGGTCTCGATCGCCTGATCGAGCAGCGATCCGGTGGTCGCGGTGGAACCGGCGGCGGAGCCGGGAGCGGCGGCGGCTTCTTTGGCCATGGCGTGCGAATCCTGACGGGGTGAATTCGGGACGGATCACTCGGCCTTCTTGTCGCCTTCGGTCAGGCCCATTTCCCGGGCCAACTGATGCACCTTCTCCTGATTCGCGAGCACCTCGGAGAGAAGCTCCTCGAGTTGCGTGTTGGTCGAGAGCTTCGAAAGCGCTTCGTCCAACTTGCGGCGCATGTCCAGCAGTTCCTTCAGCGCGGGAACCTGGGCGGCGACGGCCGCGGGAGTCAGATCGTCCAGCTTCGAGAACGCGAGGTTCACGCGAAGCTGCCCTTCGCCGGTGAGCGTGTTGTCCACCGTGTAGGAGAGCGTGGGCGCCGCGTCCGCCATCACGTCGTCGATGTTGTCGCGGTCGATGTTCACGAACTTGCGATTCGGGTCGCGGAGCGACGGCAGGTTCTTTTCGTTGTCGCCCGAGAGGTCGGCCATGATGCCGACGACGAACGGGAGGTGTTTGTCCTTCATCGCGCCGCCGTCGTCGACGTCGTAGGTGATCTGCACGCGAGGCGGTCGAACGCGATCGAGTTTGTGTTGTTGGCTTTCGCTGGCCATTGCGGACGCTCCGGACTCGCACGACGAACTCGTCCGAGTCAAACGAGAAGAGGGGGAATTCTCCCGATTCAACCGCTCGGGCACATCAACTTCTCCCTAACGGTACCAAATCGCACTCGCGGTTCAATTCCCAATCCGCGAGAATTTACTCGGGAGGCCGCATGAACGTCGTTCGAGCTGGCTGCCGCTTCATCCTGATCCGTAGCGTGACGACTGGCGAAAGTTCGGTTTGTTGCACGAAAGCGGGCACGGGGCGCCTCTATTCTTCATGAACGCCCGCACTCGGAGGCCCACACCGTGGCCAAGCTCACTCTGCGAACGCTCCTCGCCTATATCGACGACACGCTCGAACCCGCACTCGCGGCCCAACTTGGGGCCAAGGTCGCCGAGAGCGAGCAGGCCCGCGAACTGATCGAGAAGATCAAGCGGGTCACACGGCGACGCGGGCTCAAGGTTCCGTCGTCCCATGCGGACGACGACGGCGTCTCCGATCCGAACACTGTCGCCGAGTATCTCAGCAACTCGCTCGAATCCGAACAGGTGACGCGGTTCGAAGAGACGTGCCTCGAATCGGATTCGCATCTGGCGGAAGTCGCGGCATGCCACCAGATTCTCACGTTGATCCTCACGGAGCCGGTGCGGGTACCGCCGAAGGCCCGCGAGCGGATGTACAAGTTGGTGCCGCCGCCCGCGTCCAGCCCCGTTCGCCGCTCGAAGAAGGCCGTGCCGGTGGGTCGCGTGGCCCCCGAATCGGAGGACGCGGATCGTGACGACGCGGACGCCGCGTACCTGCTCGGGTTCGGTCGCATCTCGGCGGCGAGCGTGATGAAGCGAATCGCGGCCGCGGCCGCGGTCGTGGCGCTGTCCGGGTTGCTGATCGTGGCCGTGATCATGGCGTTGCCCGGTTCGCCCCCCGAACCGCCGCCCGTGGATTCGCGTTCGGTCGCACAGGGCCCGCCGGTCGTCCCGCAACTTCCCCCGAAGGACAAGGACAATCCGAAGGAGCCGGAGAAGAAGCCGAAGGATCCGGACCCGATGCCGATGCCGATGCCCAAGCCGCCGGATCCCGCGGTCGCTCCGCCGCCCAAGAAAGTGGAGGAACTGGTGAACAAGCCGGCCGCCCCGCGGGCCGATCGCGGCGTCGTCGGCAAGGTCGAAGGCTTGAACACGATCGTGCTGACGAAGTCGGACAATGGCGCGGCGTGGCTGCGGCTCGACCCCGCGGACGAATCCGCCGTCTCCGCCACCGATCAGGTTCTGGCCCTCCCCGGCTACAAGGCGGACGTTCAACTCGATTCGGGCATCAAGGTGCATCTTTGGGGCAACGTTCCGGAATTGCTCCCGGCCCGGCTTCTGGAATCTCGCGTTCGCTTCTTCACGCCCGAACGCAAAGTCGGCGACATGGGCGAAGACTTCGACGCGGACATCGCTCTGCTCGCGGGCCGCATCTACATCGGCAGCACGAAACCGGCCGGGGGCCGCGTCCGCGTGCGCTTCGCGAATCAGGTCTGGGACATCGCCCTGGCGGACGGCAAGTCCGAGGTGATGATCGAAGCGATCACGTCGTTCGATCCGGGGGCTCCGTTCGCGAAGGAAGGGGGAACGCCGCCGCGAGTCGAGGTGCAGGCCGCCGTGGTGCGTGGGACCGCGACGCTCTCGATGCCCGAGCGCTTCAAGACGTTTCCTAAACTCGCGGCGCCGATCGCGCTCGCGTGGGACAGCAAGACCGCCACGCTCGGCGAACCCAAGCCGGTCGAGATGGGCAACGGCTACTTCGACCGCTTCCTGCTCGTCGGTTCCGATCAGGGCAAAGTCGTGGAGAAGGCCAAGAGCGACCTCGCGACGCGGCTGAAGGACCGCGCCGGCGCCAAACTCATGCTCCTCGAAGTGCTGACTGAGGCTCCCGACGTGAACCGCATCGCCGCGGGCCAACTCGCGGTTTACGGAATGACCGCGATCGTGACCGGCGGCGACGACCTCAAGCCGCTCATCGATCTGCTGAACGAGGAGACCAAGGGCTACTCCCGCCTCGCGACGGTGAATGCGCTCGCGGCCTGGGTGGCGCAATCGCCGGGGAACACCGCCACGCTCGGGACCGCGCTCGCCGCCAAACTCCGCAACGATCAGGACCCGGACATCATCCTGCGGCTCCTTCGCGGCATCGTGAACCCGGCCAAGCCCGACGCCCGCGATCTCGATCGACTCGTCGAACTGCTCAACCACGCGTCCGTGGCGATCCGCGAACTCGCGCTGTGGAATCTGGTGAACTTCGTCGATCCGAACGCGGTGAAGACGCCCGTGCTGGTGACGGACGTGGCCCTCGCGGGGATGCCCGTGTACGAGAAGTTCCTCAAGGCGTGGAAGACGCGGATCGAGGACCTCAAGGCGATGAAGAAGTGAGCCGCGTCAGGCGGCGCTCAGCATCCGCGCCACGGGCCGCGAGAACGCGAAGTGGTTCATCACGATCACGGCCACCACCGTGAGCGGCACGGCGATGAGCATTCCGGGGATGCCCCAGAGCAGCCCCCAGAAGGCCAGCGAGCCAAGGATCACCAGCGGGCTCAGACCCACGGCCTGGCCGAGGAGCATCGGTTCCACCACCGAGGCGGACGCGATCTGGCAGCCAAGCAGGAGCACGGCCACGGCCACCGGCTGCCATCCGAAATCGAGTTGCAGGAACGCGAACCCCGCCGGCAGCACGAACGCCGTCACGCTGCCGAGGTACGGAATGAAGTTGCACAGGAAGGTGAGCACTGCCCAGAGCAGCGCGAACTTCACGCCGAGCAGCCACAGGATCAACCCCACCGGCACGGCGAGCACGAGGCTCGATCGCACCTTCGCCATCAGGTAGCTCACGATGGCGGAGTTCACCTGCCCCGCGATGTCGAGGATCTCGTCCGCCCGCTCCTTCGTGTAGGCCTTGCGGACGCGGTCCGGGAAGTGGGACGCTTCGAGCAGCAGGAAGAGCAGGTACAGCCCGACGACGCAGGCTTCGATGAAAGCCGAGGCCGCGGCCGCGAGCACCGGTTTGGCCGCGAAGGCGATCAACTCGCCGATCTTGTCGCTCAGCGGAGTCTCGGATTCGCTCAGAAGATCGGGGGCGACCGAACGGACGAAGCGCTGCACGTCGTCGGACGCGGAGTCGATCTTCTTCTGGAAGCGCGGCCACTCGGCGTTCATCTCGTTGACGCTCATCTGCACCGCGAGGGCGAGCGCGATGATGATCCCGGCGGTGACGGCGGCGAGGAGCGCCAGCGAGACGGGCGCCGTCACTCGCTTGCGAAGCCGGCTGTGGTACGGCATCAGAATGTACGCGAGGATCACCGCCACGAGCAGCGGCCGCAGCACGCTGGACAGTTCCTTGAGCAGCCACCACGAGACGCCGGCGATCACGACCACGGCCGCAGCCGCGAGCAGCGGCGGCAATCGATTCGGCTTCGGAGGCGGGTCCGTCGTCGGGGTCATGATTCGGCCATGCTATTCGGGGGCGGTGCGCGCCGCCACGATCCGCCGCGCCGCGAGTTGATAAAATGTCGCCACCCGCCCCGGAGGCCGACCCGATGATCCGCACAGTGGCCCTCGCCCTTCTCCTCGCCTCGAGCGCGGCCTTCGCCGCCGATCCGGCTCCGGACACCAAATCCCTGGACAAGGCCATCGCGGCCAGCCTTCGCGACGTGCACGACCGCGGGGCGGACCTTTACAACCTGTCCAAGGACTACGCCGGGGCGCACCGGTTGTATGAAGGGGCGCTGCTCGCGGTGAAGCCGCTGCTCGCACACCGGGCGGACATTCAGAAGTCCGTGGACGACAGCCTCGCGGCGGCGACCAAGGAGACGGACGCGGCTCGCAAGGCGTTCCTTCTCCACGAGGCGATCGAGAAGGTTCGTGCGGATCTGAAGGGCGCGGCGCCGACTCCGAAGGTCGAGCCGATGCCGATGAAGCCGAAAGATCCCCAGCCAATGCCGATGAAGCCCAAGGATCCGACGCCGATGCCGCCGGTGAAGCCGAAGGATCCGATGCCGCCGGTGAAGCCAAAAGAGACTGCGCCCGCGCCCAAAGCGAAAGACACGAAGACAGCCAGCGTGACGGGCAAAGTGACGGTGCAGGGCAAGCCGCTGGCCGAGGGCACCGTGACCTTCGTGCTGCTCGGCGAACAGGAGAAACTCGCCAGCGCCGTTGTGAAGAACGGAGCGTTCACGGTCAAGGATTTGCTGCCCGGAAAGTACGCGGTCGCGGTGGTCGGGAAGCCCGCGGCGAGCGTGCCGGCGAAGTTCGGCTCCGAGGAAACCTCGGGGCTCACGTACACCGCCCAAGCCGGGACCAACGAGTTCAACATCGAACTGAAGTGACGCGATGAGCGGCCGGGCGATTCTCCTGTTCGACGGAGCCTGCGCGTTCTGCCGCCGCAGCGTGAGCATACTCAAGCGGCTGGACTGGCTCGGTCGCGTCGAGTGTCGGGACGCGCGAGACGTGGCCACACTGCCGCATTGCGATGAACCGCTCGATCCGGACAAGTTGCTCGAAGAAATGCACCTTGTGACGCCGGACGGCCGGCGGGCTCATGCCGGGTATCGGGCGATCCGCTGGTTGGCATGGCGTCTTCCACCGCTCTGGCCGCTCGCTCCGCTTCTGTACCTGCCCGGCGCCCTGTGGCTCGGCTCGCGGCTCTACCGCCGAATCGCCCGCAATCGCTTCAAACTGATCCCGTGCGAGCACGGAGCATGCCGGCTCCGCTAGTGACACCGTGTTGTCATCGTCTGCAAACGCGCGATCTTGTCCTCGGCCCAACGCTCGCCATGCACGCCCGGACCCTGGCCCTCTTCACGCAGTTGCACGCGGCCGCCACCGACGAACACGGCCGCCAAGGGATGCTTCGGATCCGCTCCCTCGGCGTGCCGGGGATGATGCGTGAAGTCGTCGACGAGAGCGTCGCGGTGCACCACGAGGGGCTGTCCGGTCCAGAGTTCGGCGATCCGGGCCGAGACCGCGAACAGACGGGCTGTCCGATCCAGAGTTCGGCGATCCGCGCCACGGTCCGCGAACAGTCGGGCTGTCCGGTCCAGAGTTCGGCGATCCGGCGGTTGTAGGTGACAATTGCTATCGGAACTCTTCCCGAGCCTTTGTTGCCTCGGCCGTGCGGCCGCGACTGTCCCAATAGTGGGCTTCGTTTTGCTTGCTTCGCAGCAGGAGTTCGTGCTCGCCATCCGTACGGAATCGTTGCTGGGCCGAGGACAGCCAGCGGAGCCCCGGCTCCTCGTTGTTCACGCTCAGATAGGCGAGCGCCAGATCGGCTTCGGCCTCCGCCCGGCCCGGAAAGTCCGTGGGATTCGATTCCACGGCGCGGCGAAGCAGCACTAGCGCCTGGTCCGCAGCCCCGTCCGCGAGTTTCATCGCACCAAGGATCGCGAGCGCTGAGGCGGCATGCGGTGAATCCGTGCGACCGGAAACGGCCACGAGCATCGCCGTCGCCGGCTTATTTTGTCCGAGGAACAACAGGACGCGAGCTTGCGCCACGGCCAAGCCCGAGCGGACGTTTCCATCCGTGGTCATGGACTCGGCCCGTTTGAAGGCCGCAAGCGCGGAGTGGTACTCGCCGCGATCCATGCGGGCCTGGCCGCTCGCGATCCAGAGCCACATCTCGGGAACCGAGCCGCTCGGCGCCGCGAACGGCACCGTCCGCTTGCGCGCGAGTTTCTCCAACGCCGCGACGGCCGGCTCCGGCCAGTTCGCATCCACCGGCTTGAGGTACGACGCGCGCTCCCACAGCCCCGGATCGAAAACCGGCTCCTGCCGATCGATCAGGGCCGCGGCGCTGTCGATGGCCCGCGTCCACATGGCCTTCCCCTCCGGAACCTTGCCGGCCCTTCGGAGCGATTCCCCTTGCAGCAGGAAGCACTGGGCGGATTGATGGAAGTTCTGGCCCGCGGCACTGCCCGCCGCCTCGAACATCTCCGCGGCCTCCTTCGGCTTGTCCGTGAGGAGCAGGGCCTGGCCGAGCAGCCGGTGGGCGTCGATGCTGCCGATGCCGGCCGGCGGCGAGAACGAGGCCTTCGCCACCGCGTCGTTCTTGCCCTGCTTCAGGTTCGCGATCGCCTCGGCCCGAGCAACGGCGTACGGCTTCCCGCCGCCGGACATCTCCTGCAGCCACGTCTGCCACGAGCGGTCCTGGGCGATCGAATCTTGGCACTGGGCGATGAACTGCACGACGGGGTTCGTCGCCTTGGCGGCATCACATCCCCGCAGCAGTTCCTCGGCCACGTCCGGGAAGCGAAGCACGAGCCGCCGGGCGGATTCGCGCCGGCCCGCGGTTGCATGCTCGCTCACCTTGGCGAGCAGCATCTCGGGCGTCACGGTGGGTTGCTGCAGTTCGCCGAGTTGCAGGCACGCCCCGTCCGACCGCACCTTCAACGGAACGGGAGCATGCGACGCATCGACGCCCGGTTGATGCTGCACCTTCGGGCTCTTCGACGAATCGAAGCACCCGATGGCGAATACGAACAGTGCCGGAAGAACGAACCGTTTCATGACTGCACCTGCAGAGTGAAGCGGCTCCACGCTTCGCCCCGCTTCGAGTTCGGGTCTCAGTACCACTTCGGCATCACGGAGTGAATCTGGAAGATCTGTTGTTTGCGGGTGAGCGGCGGGTTCGGCCGCGCCGTCTCGTTCGGCGTGAACGTGCCCATCGTGGTGAAGTCGCCGGACATCGCGTTCGGATGAATGCTGAGGCTCTCGACGAGGTTCTTGCTCGCATGGCAGGCCTCGCCCGGCGTCGTGAGCACGAACGGCCGGATCAGGATCACGAGTTCCCGCTTTTCGCGGACTTGGAATTGCCGCTTGAAGAAGAACCCAAGCCCCGGAATGTTTCCGAGCACCGGCACCTGCGACTTCTCGTCACGAACCGTTTCCTGAATCAGGCCTCCGATTGCAATCATGTTGCCATCCATGGCCACGATCGTGCCGGTCACATTCTGTTGGGCCACCGTATCAACGAACGCCTGTGAGGGTTGGCCATCCGCGCCGACGACAGGAATCTTGCCGCCGTTGGGCACAACTCTCGAATTCTCCTGAAGAATGCGAAGTGTCACCGTCCGATCCACATTGATGTTTGGCGTGATAAGCAGGGTGGTGCCGACTTGTTGCAATGTGGTCTGGGCCGTACTTGCCACTTGGCCGATGTTGCCGACCGTACCACCGACCAAGGTGCCGGGGTTGAATCCGACGGTGATCGGCACCTGTTCGCCCACGAAGATCTGGCTCACTTCGTTGTTCGCCGTCATGAGCAGCGGCGTGGCCAATTCCGTGACGCGGTTCTTGTCCTCCAGCATCTGCATCCGCAAGCGGAAGCTGTTGCTGACAACTTGAAACATCAAGTCGTTGCTCGATGCATTCGTGAACGTGGATCCTGTCGGTTGGATCGCAGCGCTGCGGGCCGCGCTGGGGACTGGCAGAATGTTGCCTGTAGTGAATCCACCGTACATTGTGAGCCCATCAGTGAACTGGAAGTCGAACAAGGACTTGAAATCGTTGTCGAGTCGAATCGAAAGCACCTTCACTTCCAGCAGCACAGTCGGCGTCGGCACGTCGAGTTGTTCCACGAGTTGGCAGATCTGGGCGAGCACGTCCATGTCCGAGGTGCGGACCATCAACTGGTTGTTCTGCCGGATCACGGAGACATAGATGTTGCCGGGCTTGCGGCGGAGGAACTCGAGGAGCACGCTGCGATCGGGCAGGTTGCCTTCGCCGAACGCCGCCTGCAATTCCTGGATCTCTTCCGGCGTGAAGTCGCGGAGCCGCTCCTCGGGCTTCTCCTCGTTCTGCCGCGGCTGCTGGTTCTGGAACTGGTTCTGATTGAAGCCTCCGCCGACACCGCCCATGCCTCCTCCGAATCCGCCGAGGCCGCCCCCGATCCCACCCAACCCGCCTCCGATTCCACCCAACCCGCCCCCGAACCCGCCTCCGATTCCACCCAACCCGCCCCCGAACCCGCCGCCAATTCCGCCCCCGATCCCGCCGCCGACACCGATGCGCGTCTGCGAGTTCAGCAGGCTGAACCGCGCGAAGCGTTGGGCGAGATCTTGCATCGTCTGCTGGTCGCCGACGTTGATGCCGCCGTTGTTGCCGCCGTTCTGGCCGATGGTGACTCGGGTGCCGAAGAGATCGCGGATGGCCTGCGCCACGTTCTGCGCGTTCGGATAGAGCAGCGTGAAGACCTTCGTGTGCTCCTCGCGGAAGCTCGAAAGATCGCGTGCGTTCTCTTTTGTGGTGAACACTCGGACGATGCCGGTGTCCGGATCGCGGCGGTAAATGAGCCCGTTCGCTTGGGCCACGGACGCGACCGCCACCATGGGCGACACGTTCTGCAGATAAAGCGAGACCTTGCTCTTGCCCGCCTCGGACGAGACGACGATCTTCAGACCGGATTGCTGCGAGAGGATCCGCATCGCCTCCACGAGCGGGAGGTCGCGGAATTCGACGAGTTCGAGCGGCGTCTCTTCGACGCCGCGCGGCACGGGCAGAAGCGGCCCCTTGCCGGGCGGCTGCTTCGGCGACGAACCCGGAGGCTGGGCTTGGCCCGGCCACACGGCCGCGACCAACGCTCCCGCCATCACGAGCGTGAAAATGCTCCGAGGGTACATGGAAATCCCTTTCCTGCACCGCCGGAACCTGGCTCCACGCAAGTTCCGAACGACACGCCGGACGCGCTTCCCCTGCGCGTCCGAATCAATTCAAGATCACGACTTCCTTCAACTGCACGGCTTCGATCCGCACCACGGTCGCGGTCACCTCCAACACCTTGAGCGTGAGCCCGCCCGCGATGATCGTCGAGTCCGGCGTCACGCTGTACGGTTGCCCGTCCACGTCGATGACGGCCGCGGCCTTGCCCTTGGCGAGCACCCGCGCCTTGATCGCCAGCGTCGGCATCTTGTACACCGTCGGCGCCGCGCCCGGAACCACCGACTTCCCCTGCGGCGTCAGGATTTCTTTCAGCTTCCCGGTCGGCTCCGTCGGATCCTTCATCGGCGGCTTCGTTTTGTCGTCCGGGCCCGGCTTCAGCACAGCCGGCTCGAAGGAGTCCGCGAGCAGGACGCCCGCGCACGCCAGAGTGAAGAACGCTGCGAACCAAGTTGTGCGAATCATGATGCCCCCCGGTTACCGGAAGCTACCCGCCGTCGAGTAAATCGCCATGAAGAAGGCGATGTACACGAAGCCGACGATTCCCCCCACCACGAAGATGATCACCGGCTCGATCACGACGCTGAGCCGGCGGATCGTCGCTTGTAGCTGCGCTTCGTGAAACCGGGCCACTTCCTCCAGCACGTCGTCCAGCGTGCCCGAGGCCTCGCCCACGGACGTCATTTTCGAGAGCATCGGGAGGAAGCCGCCGCTCGCGCCGAGCGCGGGGGCCAGGCTTCCGCCGCGGATCACTTCCTCGCGGGCCGTTGTTGACGCATGAAGTGCTGTGGACGGGCCGCAGCACGCTCGCCGCCCAGCCGAAGGCGGCGGGAGACTGGGGCACGATCAAGGGCCGCATCGTCTGGGAGGACGAGAAGATCCCCGAGCGCCGCGAAGTCGACTTCGACGCGCTGAAGTTCAACTCGGACGACGTGAAGTATTTCAAGTCGAAGGGCAAGGTGTACTACGAGGACCTGATCGTCGACCCCAAGACGAGGGCGATCGAGCACACGTTCATCTGGCTTCGTCCGGATTCCACCGAGAAGAACCCGCCGCCGCTGTCCGTTCATGCCGACCTGCTCAAACCGAAGCTGGCCGACGTGATCATGGACCAGGAACCGATGGGGTATCGACCCCATGCCGTGGCACTGCGCGAGGGCCAGACGCTGATCGTCAAGAACTCCTCGCCGATCCTGCATTCGCTGGTCTGGAGCAGCGACAACAACGGCGAAGGCAATCGGGCCATGCCGAAAGGGACGGACATCACCTTCGAGAAGATGAAGGTCGAACGGTCGCCGATTCCATTCTCGTGCGCGCCGCATCCTTGGGAAAAGGCGTGGGTGCGGGTGTTCGACCATCCGTACTTCGCGCTCACCGGTTCGGACGGCAAGTTCGAAATCAAGCTCGTGCCCGCCGGCAAGCTGCGGCTCGCCGTGTGGCAGGAGACCCTCGGTTTCAAGGGCGGCAAGGAAGGCCGCTTCGGCCAGCCCGTCACGATCGAGGCCGGAGCGGTGCTCGACCTCGGCGACCTCAAGGTGAAGAAAGTCTGACATCGCAGTCGGGAAGCGGCGACCCGCCGCTTCCCGTTCTTCATCCACACACAAGGAACGACATCATGACTCCGTCGAACTCCGTTCCGGTCGAGAATCCGGAGCGCAATTTCCGACAGACGCGTTCGCTGCTGCTTCAATTGGCGATGTGCCTGTTCGTGGGCGGCGTGCTGGCTTTCAGCGCGACCCGCCGTGCTCCCGCGTCCAGGACCGAGCCGGAACCCGATCTCGCGGCGCAGGCCCACCAGGCTCTCGAACGCCGGAAGTTCCGAACGCTCTCCGCACCGCTCGAAACGCTGCTCAACGATCCAGCGTACAAGCCGGTCCCGACGCAGGCGCACCCGTTGCTCGGGGAGCCCGCGCCCGACTTCACTCTCTCGGATACCGACGACAAGCCGGTCCGTTTGGGCGAACTGCTCGGCCGGTCGCCGGTCGTGCTCGTGTTTTACTACGGGTACGCCTGCGACCACTGCGTCAGCCAGTTGTTCGCGATCAACAAGGATCTCGATCGCTTTCGCGAACTGGACGCGACCGTGCTTGCCGTGAGCGCGGACGCGCCCGACCTCACCCGTAAACGGTTCAAGGCCGACCTTCTGTTCCAGTTCAAGGTCACGCTGCTCGACATTCGACCCGCGATCTGGCGGCGGATCCAAGTGCCGGACTGCACGCCGGGCGACCTGCACGAATACATCCAGGCGGCGTTTGGCTGGTGGAACTACCACATGCACCAGTTCGAGATCGACGGGGAACGGTACGGCGCACCTGCCCCCGACGACATGGACTTCGGCCTGGAGTTGCGGGACGAAACGGACGTCCTCCTGAGCACCCTGGTCCCGAAGTCGGGCCAGCGACGGCACTGGATGTACGAGTACGATTTGGGCGATGGCTGAAGTCACGAAGTGTTGTTCGAGGGTTTACCGCCTGCGGACCCTAAAGCGTCCCCTCGTTGTGTCGAGGGCGAGCGAGCGTGCCCGCCGGAAGACTGCGGCGGACCGTGGGGCTACGTGGACTACCAAGCCCCGTACGCGAATGCTGTTTACCGTTGAACTCCACATACAACTGACGACGTAAGAGCGGAACCAAGGTTTGGCGCGACGGGGACATGACGCTCGGCCTCTTTGCCGAGTTCTGCCATTCCCTGCCGCATCCTCGTCCTGGAACCACTCAAAACGTCGTGAATCGTTGGGAATTCACAGTTTTCGAGGAGTGGGCGATACAGGATTTGAACCTGTGACTTCGTCCGTGTGAAGAACGCACTCTAGCCACTGAGTTAATCGCCCGTCATCGTTAAAAATACGGACCGTCGAGGCGGCGTCAAGGTTCGCACCGGAGCCGAACGGTTGCCGCGGGCGGGTCTTTCGGTTTATCATGTCTCTACACGCTCCGCAACGCATCACCCCGAAAGACACCGATGGCGTCCGATCCCGAGTCCGAAGTTCCCGTGTCCGCCGATCTCCCGCCCGACGACCTCGAAGATGCCGAAGAAGCCGCGGCCGCGGGGCATGCCGATCCGGACGAGGACCTCGATCTCGATTCCGAACCGCTCGAGCATCAGCTTCCGCCCGAGACGGATCCGGCCGTCACATACGCGGACATGAAGCTGATCCGCCCGCTGTTCGACGCCGTGACCCATGCCGGGTACGTGCATCCCACGCCGGTCCAGGAAGCCGTCATTCCCGTGGCCATGAAGGGGAAGGACGTGATCGGCCAGGCTCAGACCGGCACCGGGAAGACGGCGGCGTTCCTCATCCCGTTCCTCAATCGCTGGCGCCCCCACAAGCTGAAAGGCCCCATCGGCCTCGTCATGACGCCGACCCGCGAGCTGGCGCTGCAGGTAGCCAACGAAGCCGAGAAGCTGGCTCCGAGCGGCAAGTTCCGCACCGTCGCCGTGTACGGCGGCGCCCGCATGGGCAAGCAACTCGAAGGGCTCGCCCGCGGGTGCGACCTCGTCGTCGGCACGCCCGGCCGCATGCTGGATCACCTCAGCCGCGGTTCCATGTCCCTCGCGGACGTGCGCTACGTCGTGCTCGACGAAGCCGACCGCATGTTGGACATCGGCTTCCGACCGGACATCGAACGCATTCTGAAACGCTGCCCGCTCAAACGCCAGACGCTGCTCATGTCCGCCACCGTGCCGGACGCCATCAAGCGGCTCGTGCATCGCTACATGACCAATCCCGAACACCTCCAGATGACGCCCGAAGTGCTCACGGTGGACAAGATCCGCCAGAGCTACTTCACGGTGGACGCGGAGAACAAGTTCGATCTGCTGATCGAAGTGATCAAGCGGGAGAACCCGCGCCAGTGCCTCATCTTCGTGGAGCGGAAGCGCTGGGCGGACAACCTCTACCGCGACCTGAAGCGCCAGGTGCCGGCCGCCGCCGTCATCCACGGCGATCTGCCGCAGGGCCAGCGCGAGAAGATCATGGCCGCCTTCCGCACCGGTCAGATCAAGTATCTGATCGCGACGGACGTCATGAGCCGCGGCATCGACGTGGACAATCTTTCGCACGTCATCAATTTCGATCTCCCGCTGGACATCGAGAGCTACGTTCACCGCATCGGTCGCACCGGCCGCATCGGCAAGGACGGCATCGCCATCTCCTTCGTGCTTCCCGAGCAGGGTGGCCTGCTCACGGACATCGAGATGATGATCAACAAGCTGATCGATCACGACAACATTCCGGGTCGCGAATGGTACACCTCGCGGCGGATGGAATCACGGCATCGGGAAGAAGTGAAGCAACCGATGGACGTGGCGGCGCAGGTCGCGGCCGTTCGGGCGGACGACGGCTGGGGCATCGACGAGGGCGACCTCGCCGGCGGCAAACTCGGCCTCGAAGAAGGCGAACTCCCGCCCTCGAGCGAAGCCCCGACCGGCGAGAAGAAGCCCATCTTCGGCAAGTCCAAGAAGCGCTACAGCGAACGGCTCTGATCTTACGCCGGGACGAGGTGCGTCCCGGCGAGGCGATCCTGCGGCGGGCGCGACGGGAACTTCAACGCCAGCACGAGGTACACCGGAATCAGAATCACGGCGGCGATCCAAAGCCCCGCCGCGAGCAACGGAGTCCGGTAGTACGCGATCTGCACCCACACGCTCCCTCCCAGCAGGAGCATGATCGGCAGCCAGACGACCGCGGCGCGGAAGGCACATTGCCGCCGCGTGGCGCGGCGGCCATCCGAACGCACCACCGCGATCCCCGCGAGCATCATCGAGAGCCCGCCTCGCAACACCCCCGCCACCGTGACCCACAGCAGCGGAACGATCAGGAGCGCCAGCCAGAACGGCGTGCCGGTCGTGCGCCAGGGCGCCGACCGGCGGCCCAACGGGGACTTCTCGTTCGCCGCCGCCCACTGCAGCATTTCGCTCTCGATCCGGAGCATCTGCGCTTCATCCGGAGGGTTCGCTTCCGCGGTGCGGTCGAAGACGTCGATCATGAGGCGCTGCGGTTCGAGCAGATGTTCGCGCCGCGATCGCGTCTCGTCCACGAGCCGATCGCGCAGCCCCTCGATGCGGGCCTTCGCCTTCGGGCTGTCGAGAGCGGCCGCGCCGCCCTGCAGTTTGCGGATCGAGTCGTGCTTCGCGGGGTTGTTCAGGTCGCGGAGCGCCGCCTCGACGGCGATCGTTCTCCCCTTCGCCGCCACGATCATGAACACGCCCGCGATCAGGGCGATGCTGAAGACGAAGATCAGGCCGACGCTCAGGAGCGCGGCCTGGATGCCGAGATGAGCCGTGCGGATGGCGGGCGTCACCTCGGGGGAATGCGAGTGGGTCTCGCGGAGGTCCGCGAGCAAATCGCGGACGCGGGAGTAACCGCCGGCGGTGAAGAGCTTCGCGAAGATCGGCGCGGCGTGCGGCGGCACTGGAGCGCGGACGCCGGACGCTTCGCGAGTCGCCTCGGTTCGCGGAGCGCCCTCCAGCGCGAGGGACGCCACGGATCGAATCAGCGAGAATGGATCGCAATCGGGCGTGGTCGCGCCGCCGGGCATCGGGAAGTCCAGCAGTTGAAGCCGGCCGTTCGGTTCGACCCAGACCTGCCCCACGTCCAGCCGACTCGGCAGCGACCCGTCCGCCTCGGCCGCCTGAAGTTCCTCGGCGACTTGTTCCAGGAGATGTCGCGCGTCCGCCCAGGGGAGCGGCTTGCGGATCGTGTGTGCGAGCGGCGCTCCGACTGGAGCCGCGAACGCGACCCATTCGAGATCGATGTTCGACCAGCGGAGGGCCCCGCGGCCGAGCCGCCGGAGTCGCGTGAGGCGCGGCACCTCGCTCGGCAGCGGCGTCGCCGGGTTCCCGTCGTCCGGCATGATCCAAAGCAGCACGCGGCGACCAAGCGCCCGATCCTCCGCGACCCACACCTGTTCGCCGTGCGGATCCGCCCAGAGGCGCCCCTTCACCGCGTACCCGCCGACCGACGCGGGGAGCGGCTCCGCGTCCGGAGGCAGCAGCGATTCAAGCGGGTTGGGGAAGCGCGGGTGCAACCGCAGCCGCCGCACGGGGAGCGGCTTCTGCGTGACGTGGCAGCCGGAGGCGAAGTCGTGGACGCCGCGATAGCCGCCCGCGGTCCGACGGAACTGGACGCAGAGGGCCGTAAGACCGGCCCCCAACGCGAGCAGCGCCGCCCCGCCTCCGAGTTGGCTGTTCAACACGGCGGGCATGTAGAAGATCCAACTCCAGACCAGCGAGAAGACGGTGGCGCGAATCCAGCCGCGGTCGAGACCCGGCGGACCGGACTGCCCCACGCGGGACACGCGGAGACCGAGCAGGCTCTTCCCCAACGTGCGGCCGAACATCCCCTCCGCCGTGGCGAAGTACGCCATCGTGAGCGCCCAGCCCACCGGGTCGATCACGAGGCCGAAGGCTTCGACATGCGGCCAGTTCAACGCGGACCGCAGAGCTTCAAGCGGCAGCACGATCGCGAGAGTGAGGAGCAGCCAATCCAGCAGGTAGGCGCCGACGATGGCACGTGGCCGCGCCGGCGTCTGCCGTTCCGGCAGCAGTTCGACGAGGGCTTCCCGCAGTTCGTCGAGCGATTGCCAACGGCGATCGACGTCCCGTTCGAGCCCGCGCATCACGAGCCGTTCGACGGCGCGAGGCACCTCCGGCCGGTGTTCGCAGATCGGCGGCGGCGGCTCGCTGATGGCCTTGGCCAGCGCCGCGGTCGCGCTCTCGTGCTGATACGGAGCCTCGCCGCGAAGCAGGTAGTACAACGTGGCGCAAAGCGAATAAATGTCCGAAGCGTAGTCCAGCGGTTCGCCGCGAATCTGCTCCGGCGATGCGAACAGCACGGTGCCGAGGAACGTGCCGCTCTGCGTGAGGTGGCGGCTGGCCGTGTCCGCGAGCGATTTCGAAAGCCCGAAGTCCCCGACCTTCACGCGGCCGTCCGCGGTCAGGAAACAGTTCGATGGCTTCACGTCGCGGTGGATCATGCCGAGGCGGTGGGCTTCGGCGAGGCCATCGAGAGCGTCCAGGATGTGGTTCAGGGCGTCGTTCACCGGCAGCGGGCCGGACGCGTCCACGAGGTCCTTCAACGTGCGGCCCGGCATCAGTTCCATGATGATGAACGGGCGGCCGGCCTCGGTGTCCGCCGCGAGCACGAACACGCACCGCGGGTGGGCCAACTGGCTCGCGAGCCGACCTTCCTGGCGGAACCGCTCGACCGACGCCGGGTTCGACGCGAGCCGCGACGACAGCAACTTCACCGCGACGCGGCTGCCGCTCTCCGGGGCCTCCGCCTCGTACACCGCCCCCATCCCGCCCGCACCGAGAAACTTCACCAGCCGATACCCGCCCACCTCGCTCGGCGGCGGCTCGGGAACTTCGTCGTCCGGGTTGTCCGTGAAGGGAACGTGGGACGCGGTGAGCATCGCGCGCGGGTGCGACCCGGACTCGCGGAGTTTCTGCCCGCAGTACATGCAGAACGCGGGCGGACCCTCGCCACCGTCCGCGGTCAGGCTTCGGAGGCAGCGAGGGCACGTCACCGGCATCGTGTTTCCCCGCTCCTCGGCCCGCATGATTCGCGTCGAATGTCATTATCGCAATCGGCACGGTTCAACGGCGATGCCCGATTTTCGGGAACTCGGCGGGAGCGGCGGCAGTCGAAAGTCGCGGAGGGTCCCGTCATGCTCGCGACTCACGTTCCGCGCCGCGGTTGGAATCTCGCCTCCGTGCGCCGATTCGTCCCCGTGTTGGCACCGGTGTTCGTGTTCGGGGCGATGCTCGGTTGCCGAGCCGAGCCGCCGCGACCGCCCGAGGCGGAGCCCGAGATGGAGGAGGTCGAGGGCCCGCCGATCAGCGTTTCCTGCTCCGAATTGGAAGTCGAGCCGCCGCTCGCGACCTCGCCCGATCCCGTGGTCGTTGTGGTCGATCCGCTCTGAGCGCCGGACGTGGGCGACGTGAATCCGAGACGATTCCCGGCGTGCCCAAGTGAACGTGGTTGGCGGTCGCGTCGAGAAGTACAACACCCCACATCTTCGTTCCAGACGATCGGGGCCACTTGTGACTCTCCCGCCCGCGGACACGCTCGCCGCGCTCTTCCGCACGATGCTGTTGATTCGCCTGTCCGAGGAGCGGCTGGCGAAGTCCCATCAGGCCGGCCTGATTCACGGCGCATGCCATACCTACGTGGGTCAGGAAGCTGTGGCCGCCGGCGTGTGCGCGCACCTCCGGGCGGACGATGTCGCGTTCAGCACCCACCGCGGGCACGGGCACGCGCTGGGCAAAGGCGTGACTCCGTTCGAACTGATGGCCGAACTCTACGGCCGCGAGGCGGGTTGCTCGCGCGGCCGCGGCGGCAGCATGCACCTCTTCGCCCCCGAAGTCGGGCTCATGGGCACCAGCGGCATCGTCGGCCCCAGCATCCTCCAGGCCACCGGCGCCGGCTACTCCTTCAAACTGATGAAGACGGACCGCGTGGCCGTCGCGTTCTTCGGGGATGGAGCCGTGAACAACGGCGCCTTTCACGAAGGGCTGAACATGGCCGCCATCTGGAAACTGCCCGTGCTCTTCGTCTGCGAGAACAACCAGTTCGCCACGGAGGTGCCGTTCGCGAGCGTGGCGGGAAACGCGAGCGTGGCCGCCCGCGGCGCCGCGTACGGATTGCCCGGCATCGAGGTGAACGGAAACGACGTGCTCGCCGTGTTCGAGGCCGCGAAGGCCGCCACGGCCCGCGCCCGCGCCGGCGAAGGCCCCACGCTCCTCGAATGCAAAACCTACCGCACCCGCGCCCACTCCGAGGGCATGGGCGACTTCACGTACCGCACCCGCGAGGATGTCGAACGCTGGAAGAAGCTTTGCCCGATCGAATCGTTTCGGTCGCGAGTCGCGAACGCGGCGGCGATCGAACGCGAAGTGGCGGATCTGGTCGCGGCTTCGCATGATCGTGCGGTCGCGAGCCCGCCGCCGGACGCGGCGAGCTCCGCCACGCACATTTACGCCACGCCTCGGACTCCGGAGGTTGCCGCTCCCGGCTCGCCCGGAACGCGTGAGATCACCTTCATGCAGGCCACGCTCGAAGCGCTGACCGCCGCGATGGCCGCCGATCCCGGCATCTTCGTGCTCGGCGAAGGCATCGGCGTACGCGGCGGAAACTTCAACAGCACTACCGGACTGTTCGCGAAGCACGGCCCCGAGCGGCTCCGCGACACGCCCATCTGCGAACGCGGATTCGTCGGCCTCGGCTGCGGCGCCGCCATGACCGGCACGCGCCCCGTCATCGACTTCATGTTCGCGGACTTCGTGCTCGACGCGGTCGGCGAGATCGTGAACCAGATCGCGAAGATGCAGTACATGTCCAGCGGGCGGCTGAAGATGCCGATCCTCCTGCGGGGTTGTGTCGGGATCGGGCACGCCGCCGCCACGCACCACTCGGGGAACTACTACCCGCTCTACGCCCAGTTCCCCGGCCTCCGCGTGTGCGTGCCGTCCAACGCGTTCGACGCGAAGGGCCTGCTGCTGCACGCGCTGCGAAGCCACGATCCCGTGCTCTTCCTCGAGCCGCGTGAACTGCTGTCTTCGAAGTGCGCCGTGCCCGAAGCCGATTACGAGATTCCGTTCGGCGTCGCGAAGGTGGTGCGAGCGGGCTCCGACGCGACGGTCGTGGCTCTCACGACGCAAGTCCCGCGAGCCGTGGCCGCCGCCGAGAAACTGGCCGCCGAAGGAATTCAGATCGAAGTGATCGACCCGCGAACGGTCGCCCCGCTGGATGTGGACACGATCGGCCGCTCCGTCGCGAAAACCGGCCGTCTGTTGATCGCGGACGAAGCCTTCGCGCCGTTCGGGATCGGCGCTGAGATCGCCGCCCGGATCGCGGATCGCCACTTCGACGACCTCGACGCTCCGATCCGCCGGCTGAACGGGCTGCACACGCCGACGCCGTACAGCCCCGCTTTGGAGGCCGCCGTCGTGCCCACCGCGGAGGCGCTCCTCGCCGCGATCCGCGATCTGCTCGCGGAGTGACGTCAGTCCCGATAGGGCTTCCAGGCGCCGTCCGCGCTCAGCGCTTCGTTCGGGCGGAAGCGGAACTTGTACTCCAGCGAGCGGCAGCCTTCCACCGCGAAGCCGAGGTAAACGTGCGGGCGGTTCGTGCGAAAGGCCTCGTGAATGGTCGAGAGCACGTTGAAGGTACCGAGCGAACGCCGACGTTCGTCCGGGTCGTGAAAGAAGTAGATGGCCGAGAGCCCGAGCGGGACACGGTCCACGTAGCCGACGCCGATCAGCTTGTCGCCGAGCCAGTAGAGCCACTCTTCGCTCGCGAACGGATTCTCGACGAACGATTCGATGTAGTCGTCCGCGTCTTTCGGTTCGTGGGCCCGCCAGCCGACGCGTTCCGTTTGCGCGTGGTGGAATCGGTCGTACAGTTCGAGCTTCTCGCGCGTCACGGAAGGCAGGCCGATCTCGAGACGGACTTCGCCGTCGTTCGCGGCCCAGGCTCGCCGCTGGCTGCGGTCCGGCTGGAAACGGTTCACGGGGATCCGCAGCGAGAGGCAGCGCCGGCACTCGGGGCAGCCGGGCCGGAAAAGCGAATGACCGAACCGGCGCCACCCCTCCATGAGCTTGACCTGATACTCCTCCGCGCTCATCGACGCGACGACGTCGTAGTCCAGGACGGAGGTGTGGTTCGGGAGGTAGCTGCACTCGTGCGGCGGCGTGGAGAAGGTGAACAGCGAAATCATAACCGCCGGCCCGCGACCGCGATGGTGACCGCATGCATCTTAGACGCGGGACGCGGATTTGTCACGCGACGGCGGCGACGCCCTTGATCGCAGGAGGCGGGTTCTTCGTCCACCGGGCGACGAACTGCCCGCCGCGGTAAATGTCCGCCAGCATCTGCTTCGCGGTGGGGTGAATGTCCGAGGCCTGAACCGCGCGGACGGTGTCGTCCACGGGGTAGTCGATCCGCTTCAACTCGATCTGCCCGTTCTCGAGGATGGCGTATCCGGCGCGGGGATCGCCGTCGCGCGAGAGGCCGACGCTGCCGGGGTTGATCACGGTGATCCCGTTCACCTCGATCGTGTAGGGCTGATGCGTGTGCCCGACGCAGACGTAATCGACCTTGAGCCCGGCGAGCCGCGGAGCCCAGAAGGCGGGGTCCGCGGCGCCGTATTCGTCCATCGGGTCGCGGGGCGTGGCGTGAACGAGGAGGTAACGTTTCCCGCCGATCGTGATCTGCTTCGAGACGGGGAGTTCGGCGAGGTAGCGGCGTTGTTCGGTCGAGACGTTCGCGACCGAGTGCGGCCGCGTGCAGGCGGTCAGGAAGCGAAACCCGCCGACGCCCTGAACTTCGACGTTCTGAGCGACACCGTGATCGTGGTTGCCCCGGACGGCATGATGGGCGTGGCGGCGGACCCAGTCGATGCACGGCCCCGGCTCGGGGCCGTAGTCCACGAGATCGCCGAGGAAGAGGCAGACGTCGTGGGGCTCGCGGATGGCTTCGAGAGCCGCCCGATTCCCGTGAACGTCCGCGATCAGCAGAACTCGCATGACGCGATTCTAGAGCCGATTCGCGGCCGAGGCAGGCCAAACCGCGGAAAAACGGGCCAATCGCGTCAGGGAGCACGGCTCGGCTTCAACCGGTACACGGCGTAGGCGTCGTCCAGGTGAAGCAGTTCGAGACCGTCGTCGAACACGGGCGGGTCGTAGGCCGAGCCCCGCGGCAGCACGAGATGCGTGATCCCCTCCGTCTTCAACGCCTCCTGCGTCTCGAAGCGGTCCCACGACTTCTCCTCGTACCACCGTTCCACCCGCCCCATGCGTCGATGCCACTCGCTCACGTCGTTTGTGGCGTAGGGCACCGATTTGAAGTCGACGAAGATCGCGGCTCCCGTCGCGAGGCGGAACCGCTGCAGGTCCACGGGAATGAGGTTGGACCCGGGCTTCGGCCGCGGCGGCGGCGTGAAGCTGGTGGACGTGGACCCGCGTGAACCCGTGGCCAGCGGCGGAATCCGCGCCGGGATCAGGTAGACGTCCGCGGGGGTGGCCGTCTCGCGGACGAAGTTCAGGAGCGGGGCCTCGGCTTCGTTCGCGCTGTAGCCGATTCCGAGAGCCATGATCGCGATCCCACCCGCGGCCTGGAGGATCACGAGGAATCCGGCGAGGATCGCGTTCGCGTTCGCGCCGCGATCGAGGGCCGCCAGCCGAGCCGCGACCGCCGCCGTCGACACGGGCACGAGCACGACGGACATGCGCCAGGGGAACAGGAGCGAGAACGCGTCGTCCTTCGCCAGCGCCTGGGCGAGCGTGAGAATCAGGGAGCCGAGCGCGGCGACGAGCAACGGAACGAACAGACGCGTGCCGCGAAGCAGCACGAGGCCCAGCGCGATCCACGCGACCTGAACTCCGGCGACGACGTCGAACCAGCGGTCGATCCGCGTGTGATGCGGTATGCGGACGTTCGCGAGGATGGCCTGCGCCGCGTGGTTCGCCTTCGGCCCGCTGTCCGAGAACGTGAGATAAACGAAGATCGCGAGCGGCGCGGCCACGACGAACGACACCCCGACGACACTCGCCGCGGCCCGGGTTCGCCCCTCGCGCGACAACGCCAACGCGTAGCCGCCGGCGAGCAGGGCCGCGGGAAGGAGGTACGTCGCATGGAAGATCGTGGCGCCGGCCGCGAACGCGGCCGCGAGATGCGGTCGCCCCCGAACGTAAGCCGCCAGCGAAATCACGAGCAGAACGCCGAACGCGGACGGCTGCAACCCCGGTCCGAGCAGGTACTGGCCCGCCACGCCCGCCTGGAAGTACCACGGATAGTCCACCCCCGCAAGCTTCACCGAGAGCAGGCGGAACATCGCCGCATGGGCGACCGTGAACATCGCGGTGAACGGCAGAATGCGGATCGAGGCGAATGCGGACACCAGCTTCCACATCGCGACGAAGTACGACATCACGAGCGCGAAGTACGCCGCTTGGATCGCGAAGAGCCCGCCGAGGCCGTACGCTCCTCGCACGAGCAGGCTGAAGACGGGCGTCGGGTCCTTCGTGTTCGCGAGCCAGTCGTTGGCGAGGTGGCCGTATCCGGCCTGAGCGAGGCCATGGAGCAGATACTGGTTCTGGTTCGAGAAGAAGAGCGGGGACTGGGTGTGCGCGAGGGCGAAAAGCGCCGCGAACGCGAGGATCGCGGGCAGGCCCGGCTTCGAAGGCGGCGACTCGACCGGCATGGGCTCAGTGACCGCGGCGGATGACGGACGGCGGGAACCGCACCTCGATGCGGAACACCTTTTTCACGCGGCACGAAATCATCCCGGTCGCGAGGTCGACCCTCTCCGGAATGTCCATCCTCTGAATGTCCACGGTGGCCTGGAAGCCGCGTTCCGAGAACACGTCCAGCAGGATCTTCAGAGCCAGCGGGTCTTCGAGCAGCTTGTCTTCGGAGTTGATGCGGGCGTGGCCGGCGAGCGCGTGGGCCTTCACGATGTGGATCATTTTCTCTTCGATGAGCCGCGTCACTTTCTCGAAGAGGTCGTGATGGTCTTCCTCGTACTGTTCGAGCCGCTTCACGAGGTCCTGCCGTGCGTGCGCCTTCAGTTCGCTCGGCAGCGGGATGTTGCGGATCCGCTCGAAGACGGCGTGGCTGAGTTCGAGCGAACTCTGGTAGCCGAACTCGCGGAGAATGTTCTCCTGCACCTCGGGAAGTTCGCCCTCGGCGTCGATGTGGTAGTAGTGGAAGAACTCGCGGAGGGACTGCAGCGCGTCGTAGGTCGTGTCCTTGTAGGTCTGGTAGCGTTTGCGGCAGAGCGCGGGATCGAGGTCCGTGACGCGTTCCTCTTTGACGACGCCCACGCCCGTCTCGCGGACTCGCTTGTTGTGCTCGCGGATCTCCTGCCCGCGTTTGAGTTGCCGGGCGACGCTGACGTCTTCACCGACATAGAGCATGGCGATGCGGAAGAGCGGCTTCGGATACCGGTCGCCGTTCGGAGAGCCGCGGAACTCGCGCTGCAGGCGGAGCATCTTGTCGTGGAACTTTTTCAGACACTCGACCTGCACGCGGGTGCGGGGGAAGCCGTCCACGATGACGCCGTCCTCGTACTCGGGCTTCAGCAGTTCCTCGAAGAGCAGACCGATCACCTCGCGATCACCGACCATGCGGCCGGCGTTCTTCAGCACTTGGGCGGCGGGACTGTCGAGGAGGCCGCTCACGACGACGGGCGGGGCGGTGATGTCCCGCGCTTTTATGATGAAGGGCGTGTTCGTGCCCTTGCCCGCGCCGGGAGCGCCGCCCAGCCAGATGAACTCGCGCGGGAAGCGGAGGTTCTTCAACCCGCGGCGTTGAACGAGATCGTCCCACACCGCCGAGAAGATGAGGTGCGCGTCCTTCACTTCCAGATCGGAAACGGGAAATGCACTCTTGGGAGCGGGTTCGGCCATGAGAGGCTCCGGCAGTCGAGCGATCCACGGTTCACGATATGGATCGCCCGCCGCCGGGGTTCAGCACTTGTCCCCGACCCGCGCCGCGACCCACGCGACCGCGGCGAAGATGAGGGACGCGAGCACGAGGGCCCCGATCGCGATCGTGGGGTCGTCCCGCGGGAGGCCCCAAAGCGTGGCCTTCCGTTCGACCGGCGCCGCATCCGCGTGGAGGGTCCACGTCGCGGCCTGGAGCGAAGACGCGGTCCCCGCGAGGATCAGCGCCGCGGCCAGATTCCGAACCAGATTCAGAATGGATTTGTTCACGGGGCGCCTCCTTCCCGAAGCGGTGGCTTCACCTCATTAGTTCGCCGCCGAGCGCCCAATAAAGCGCGAAACCGGTTCCGATTTCGGAACCGGCCGGAAGTCGTGCCGCGCAAGTCGTTTCGGTCCGAACGCGTGAACCTATCCGAGCCAAGCTGGCAGTTCACCCGCGGGGGGCAACGCCACGACCGTCACGCTGCTGATTTTCGGATGGGCCTTCACCTCGGCCACGGCCGCCTCCGGCGGCGGGCTGTCCAGGTTCAGGATGCCCACGGCCTCGCCTCCCGGCGCCACGCGGCCCACCGTCATCTGAGCGATGTTCGTCCCGTGCTTGCCGAAGATGGTGCCCACGAACCCGATCAGGCCCGGCACGTCGTTGTGCGTGAAGACCAGCATCACGCCGTCGAGGTAACCCTCCATGCGGTACGGCCCGAGTTGCACGAGGCGAACGTACTGATCGCCGAAGAGAGTGCCCGCGGCCACGGCGGTGCCCCGCTCGGTTTCCACTTCCGTGTGCAGGAGCGAGGCGAAGTCTCCCTTCTTCGGGTTGCTCGATTCGGCGATCTCGATGCCGCGTTCGCGGGCGAAGACCTCGGCGTTCACGAGGTTCACCTCGCCCGCGCTCAGCCGGTATTCCAGCAACCCGGCGGTGAACGCGGCAGTGAGCAGCTTCGTCTTCTTGGACGCGAGATCGCCCTTGAACGTGAGCGACGCGCGGCGGATGGCCCCTTGCGCCACCTGAGCCTGGAGCAACCCGAGCCGTCGCGCGAGGTCCACGAACGGCCGCACTTCGGCCAATTCCTTCGGATCGACCGCGGCCATGTTCACGGCGTTCGCCACCTGGCCCTTCAGGAGAAAGTCCGCGATCAACTGAGCGGCTTCGACCGCGACGTTCTCCTGCGCTTCGACCGTGCTCGCGCCGAGGTGCGGCGTGAGTACCACGTTCGGGGCCTTCAGGAGCGGGTTCTCCGCGACGATCGGCTCGGCGGTGAAGACGTCCACGCCGGCGCCGCCGATCGTGCCCGCCTTCAGGGCGTCCGCGAGGCATTGTTCGTCGATGATGCCGCCGCGGGCGACGTTCAGCACGCACGCCGTCTTCTTCATCAGGCCGAGTTCACGGGCGCCGATCAGGCTCTTCGTTTCGGCCGAAAGCGGGACATGGATCGTGAGGAAGTCCACCTTCGGGAGCAGTTCGTCGAGCGTGGCCGCGGTTTGCAGGCCGAGTTCGGCGGCCTTCGCGGCCGTCACGAACGGATCGAGGGCGATCACGGTCATGTCCAGGCCGACGGCGCGTCGTGCGACCTCGCGGCCGATGCGGCCAAGCCCCACGACGCCGAGCGTCTTCCCGGTCAGTTGCGTGCCGACGAACTTGTTTCGGTCCCAACCGCCGGCCTTCATCACGGCATCGGCCGCGGGGATCTTGCGACTCAGCGCGAACATCAGAGCGATGGTGTGTTCCGCCGCCGAGACGGTGTTCCCGCCTGGCGTGTTCATCACGACGATGCCCTTGCGGGTGGCGGCGGGCACGTCGATGTTGTCCACGCCGACGCCGGCGCGGGCGATGGCGCGGAGTTTGCCCGGCGATTCGAGGGCCGCCGCGTTCACCTTGGGTTGAGAACGCACGATGGCCGCGTCGTAGTCCTTGAGCGCGGCGGCGAGGTCCGCGCCGCTCAGCCCGAGGCGCACGTCCACGTCCAGCCCGGCGGCCTTCAGAAGGTCGATCCCGGCGGCTTCCAGCTTGTCGGCGATGAGAACGCGAGGCATGTCGGCAACGTTCCTGGTGGTTGAATTCGGAACGGCCATTGTACGGATCGCCGCGAGCGGGGCGGCCACGACCGATGCCGGGAGCGCAACCGAGATCGTGGGGGCCAAATCGCTCCAACGCCGGTTCGTGGTCTACAAAGAGCGGGAGACACCGGAGGCTTCCCGATGTGCCGTTCGTTTGCGCTCGTCGCACTGCTCGCGATCGCGCCTGTGGCCCGCGCCGCGGATCCCATTCAACTCGCGGTCGACGTGACGGACGCCGGCCGCCGCATGATTCACTCGAAGGTGATCGTGCCGGCGAAGCCGGGCCCGCTCACGCTCTTCTATCCGAAGTGGGTGCCCGGCACGCACGGCCCCACCACGCCGATCTCGGATCTCGCCGGCTTCCGCATCCGCGCCGCGAACGCGGATCTGCCGTGGACCCGCGACGACGTCGACCCGTACGCCATTCATCTGGACGTGCCGAAGGGGGCGACCCAAGTCGAAGTCTCGTTCGACCTGCTGCTCCCCGGCCTCAGCGACGCCCCGCGGCGGCAGAACACCGTGGCCACCTCCAAGCTCGCGGTGCTCAATCTTTGCGATCTCCTGGTGTATCCAAAGTCCGACGGCGCGATGAAGTCGCCGTTCGAACTGAGCCTGAAGTTGCCGGACGGATGGCGGCACGGGAGCGCGTTGCCGAACATCGACGAGAAGCGGTTCGAGCCTGTCTCGCTCGAAACGCTGATCGATTCGCCGATTCTGTGCGGGCAACACGTGAAGTCCGTGAAGATCGGGCCGAAGCACGTGGCGATGCTGGCGTGCGACAGCGAGGCGGGCCTCGAGATTCCCGCGGAGGTCGAGGCCGCGTGGAAGAAACTCGTCGCCGAGGGCGACGCCCTGTTCCGTTCGCAACCCTTCAACAAGTACGTGTTCCTGCTGGCCCTTTCGGACAAGATTCGCCCGCGCGGCCTGGAGCATCACGAGAGCAGCGACAACCGCCTTCCCGAGATGGCGCTCGTCACTCCGCATCTGCGGCAATACTCGGCCGCGCTCTTCCCGCACGAGTTCGCCCACGCGTGGTGCGGCAAGTTCCGCCGCCCCGCGGACATGATCGTTCCGGACTTCCAGACCGCGCCGAAGACGAAGATGCTCTGGGTGTACGAAGGGCTGACCAATTACCTCGGCTGGGCGCTCGCGGCCCGCAGCGGGGCGTGGAAGCCGGACGACGCCCGCGACCACCTCGCCCTCACGGCCGAGGCGATGAAGAACAGCCGCGGCCGGCAATGGCGTTCGCTCGAAGACACGGCCGCGACCTCGCACCTGCTCGTGGAGGCCCGCGGCTCCTGGGGCGGATGGCGCCGCTCGCTCGACTACTACGACGAAGGCACGCTCATCTGGCTGGAGGCGGACGCGATCATCCGCCGCGAGACGAAAGGCGCCAAGTCGCTGGACGATTTCTGCCGCTCGTTCTTCGCCTGCCCGCCCGGTCGACCCGAAGCCAAGGGCTACTCGCTGGACGACGTGGTTCGTGAGTTGAACGCCGTCGCTCCGTTCAACTGGAAGGAGCACCTCGTTCGCCGCGTGGCCCTGCCCACGGACGAGGCCCCGCTCGACGGCCTGACCATCGGCGGCTGGAACCTCTCGTACGGATCCAAGCCGAGCGACGCGTTCAAGGCCGCGGAACGAGTCGGGAAGTCCGTCGATCTGTTGGCGTCGATCGGCGTGAAACTCAGCGCGGAGGGGACGGTGCTGGACGCGATTCCGGACTCGCCCGCGGCGAAGGCGGGAATCGGGCCGGGGATGAAGCTCTTCGCGGTGAACGGCCGCAAGTTCACCCCGGAGCAGATCCAGGCCGCCGTCGCCGCCGCGAGCGGTTCGATCGACCTGATCCTGGAAAACGGCGACTTCGTGCTGACTCCGAGCGTGAAGTACCGGGGCGGCCTGCGCTACCCGAAGCTCGAGCGCACGATGGCCGAGCCGGACCGTCTCTCGGACATCATGAAGCCGCTGACCAAGTGAGGGAGTCGTCGCGTGTTTTTCGTCGGATTGTCGCTGGCGGCCTCGCTCATCGCCTTTGGCGTCGTCACGGCCCTGCGCCAGCGGCGCACGCGTGAACGGCTTCGCACCGAAAAGTTCCTCCCGTCGGACGAACGCGCCTACCTTCGCGGCCAGGTGCGTCGCCGGATCTTCACCTCGGTGTTGGTCGCGATCATCGGCGCGATGATCGGCTGGAGCTACCTCTCGGGCACCGAGGCGCGGGCCACCGAGATCGCCGAGCGGTCCCGCGAACGACCCGCGGCCGAACCGCCGAACGACGACGAACGGAACTTCGTGAAGGGCTACGGATACTTCTGGCTCGTCGTGCTGGTGATGCTCTTTCTCGCCGTGTCGTGCGCGATCTTCGACTTCTGGGCCACCCGCTGTTACTGGATGGCTCAGTACCGCATCATCAAATCGGAACATGAAGCGAAACTGCAACGGGACCTCGCCGTCTACCGCCGCACGAAGGAGAACGACCGGCTCCCGGGGCTCGGCCCCGTGAAACCGGACGACGAGACCGAGGAGACCCCGCCCACGACGTGATCTCAAGAGATTGACTTCGGACGAGTCGTGGCATTATAATTCCACACTGGAATCGACCGTGATCATCGAATGCGTCATTTGGGACCTCGATGACGATCCGAATGGCAACGTCTGGCATTGCGACGAACATGGAGTGAGCAAGGAAGAAGTCGAGGAAGTCCTGCTGAGCGCCACCGATTCGGACGAGAGCCGTTCTTCGAATCGGCCAGTGGTCTTCGGAGACACCTCGACCGGCAAGCATCTCATGGTCGTATTCGAAATCGTGGACGCCGAGACGGTCATTCCGGTCACGGCATTCGAAGTGCCTCGACGAGGTGGAGCATGAAGCGGATCATTCGCGATCGCAAGGTGACTCCCGACGAAGCCGCGAAGAATGCGGCGATTCGAAGCCAAATTCAGGCGGAACTTCCCGAATTGATCGCGAGGCATCACGCGAGGCTGGCCCAGCGGGAGGAGTACCTTCGTGCTGTACTCGCTCAACTGCGAGCCTCTCGCGAGGAACTGGGATTGAGCCTCGCGGACATCACCGAAAAGACGGGCATGGACCGCTCCGCGCTGTCGAAGTTGGAAACGGGCCTTCGCGAGAATCCCACCGTCGACACGCTGGCTCGCTATGCGGAAGCCGTCGGCAAGAAGTTGGTCATGTCGCTCGTCGACGCGTGATCGGCTCTCATCGATACTCGTCGCGGATGGGATGGAAGACGTCCAACGCCTGGGCCGGGCCCTCGACGGGTTCCACGCGATGGCGGACGTTTCCCGGAATGAAGTAGAACTCGCCGGGGCCGAGGATGCGGTCTTCGTCGCCGATCTGGAACCGGGCCCGGCCGCTCACCATCATGCCGATCTGCTCGTTCTCATGGCTGTGCCAATCGACTACGCCGCCCGGAACCATGTCCACGAGCGAAAGCTGCACCTGATCGCCGGCATAGGTGCGGATCGGGATCGTGCCGAAGATCAGGTGGTGGCCACACTCGTTTGAGGCGGGGAAGTAACGGGACATCTCGATCTCCGGCGCGGGTTGCGGTCCGAGGGGAATCTTAGCTCCACGGCGCGAGCCGCCGCGAGCTCGCCGACCGGAATCGCCACAATCGCATTTGATTTTTCCGATTCCTTCCGAAGGTGAACTACGATTGCGTCGGCGGGGAGGTCCACGCGCAATGGCGACGTGTCCGAAGTGTCAGTTGCCGAACCCGGATTCGGCGGACGCTTGCATCTGGTGCGGGCGGCACAAGTTCGTGGCGGAACCGGCGGCCGCGGTGGCGGTCGCCGTCGGGGCTCCGATGGCGCCCGCCGTCGGGGCTCCGATGGCGCCCATGAGTACGCCCTCGCCCGAATCGCGGTCCGTGCCGCTTTCCTCGCACGCCAATCTGATCCTGACGCCTGCGCCGAAGAGCGTTTCGTCCGAAACGCGAACCTTGGCGGCGACTCCGGCCGCGCTCGCGGTGCAGCACGCCATCACCACGCCCGTGCCTTCGGACACTGCGCCGCCGCGCATCCAGGCGAAGCTGGTCGTGCTGCGCGGGCAACGCATCAACCACGAGTACCCGTTGTACCCGGGGCGGAACATGATGGGCCGCTTCGCGGACAAGCCCGTGGACATCGACCTCGGCGCCCAAGAAGCCGAGGGCCAAGTCTGGTCGTCGCGGCAGCATGCCCTCATCACCTTCGACAAGAACGTGCTGCTGGTGGAAGACCTGAACAGCCTCAACGGCACGTGGGTGAACGGCGCGCGGCTCGTCGCCGGTACCAAGCGCACGCTGCAGCCGAACGACATCATCCAGATCGGCACCGTTCAGATGAAGCTCGTCATTTCCTGATCGCCGCCCGCCCACGTGTGCCCACAGTTTTTTGGCGGCGGATCCGCACTTGGGTGGCCCCGGCTTCCAGCCGGGGCTCCTGCCGGGGGCAACTTCCTTCGAAGTCAGCCACCCCCTCCGGCGAGATGCGCTATCCGACCGCCGGGCCGGATGGTACGATACCTCCCCAACGGCGACTCCCGAACTCGCGAAGGAAGCACTCGTGGCCAACGACCCATCCGCGCCCGCTTCGCCCGCTCCGACCAATCACCCGAAGGGTTTCTGGTTCTTCTTCTGGGGCGAGTTCGCCGAACGCTGTTCGTACTACGGCATGCGGGCGATCCTCGCCAAGTACATGATCGAGAAGCTCGGCGTGGACGAAGCCGACGCCGGGACGTTCATGTCCCTCTTCATCGCCGCGTGCTACTTCTTCCCGCTCATCGGCGGCTACATCGCGGACAACTTCTTCGGCAAATACTGGACGATCGTGGGCTTCTCGCTGCCGTACGTCGTGGCGCAATTCATCGTCGGCATCGAAGATCGGTACATCGTCTTCGGGGCGCTCGCGCTCCTCGCCATGGGCTCCGGCGTGATCAAGCCGAACATCTCGACACTGATGGGGCTCACCTACGATCAGCAGAGACCGGGGCAGGATCAATTGAGAACCAGCGCGTTCTCGTGGTTCTACATGGCGATCAACATCGGAGCCGCGCTCTCGCAGTTCGCCATGCCGTGGCTGCGGACCAAGTACGGCTATCAGACGGCGTTTCTCTTCCCGGCCGCTCTCATGGCCCTCGCGCTCGTGATCTTCGCCCTCGGCAAGCGCTTCTACGCGAACGAAATGATCGTCCGCAAGCGAGTCGGCGAGCCGGGCACGAACCCGCCGGACGGCAAGACCCTCACCGGCCTCCCCGTGAAGTACCAGATGGTGACCCCCGAGGAGAAGCAAGCGGACCGCGACCTCAAGATGAAGACGCTCCTCCGCATCGGCTCCGTCTTCCTCCTCGTGATGTTCTTCTGGGCGATCTTCGATCAGGCCGCCAGCACGTGGATCTTCTTCGCCGACACGTACATGGACACGACGCTCTTCGGCGTGAAGACCTCCGCGGACGCGATTCAGGGATTCAATCCGGTGTTCATCGTGCTTCTCGTGCCCGTCTCGGTGTGGTTCTTCAAGATGCTCGGAAAGATGGGCTGGAACGTGAAGGCGACGCACAAGATGCTCGTCGGCTTCGTGCTCACCGGCGCCGCGATGGGCATCATGAGCGTCTCCGGGTTCCTCGCGGGCAAGAAGCAGGAAGCCGTGAAGGTGACGCTCCCCGAAGGCGCCATCATCATCCCCACGTGGGCGGACATCAAACTGGCCGACGTGAAGGGCGACGGCGACAAAGCGGTGACCATCGGCAAGGACGTCCGCATCGCGGCCAAGGACTTCGAGTACGACAAGGACAAGAAGAAGCTCACGTTCGCGGTCGGCAAGCTGATCTTCACGGACGGCAAGGAACTCCCGATCGCGTTGGGCCACGCCCCGAAGGCGACTCTCCCCGCGGCGGACGCCATGGCCAAGGTTGGCGTCCTCGAGTCGCTGTTGAAATCCGGCGAAGAACTCGAAGCGGTCAAACCCGAAGCCGCGAAGGTCACGATCGAGACCATCGGCTGGGTGAAGCCCGAGGAACGCGTGACGGTGTGGTGGCAGGTGTTCGCGTACCTGATCCTTACCATCGCCGAGATTCTGATCTCGGTCACGGGTTTGGAACTGGCGTTCGTCGCGGCCCCGCAATCGATGAAGAGCTTCGTGACGGCATGCTGGCTGGCGGTGGTCTTCCTCGCGAACCTGCTGATCAACGCGCCGATCACGCGGCTCTATCCGCTGATGGAGCCCGGCGTGTACTTCGCGATGCTCGGCGCCGCGATGGGCGTCGTCGTGATCGTGTTCGTCCCGGTTGCGGCGAAGTTCAACCGCGCCATGGCCGAGAACCCGCCGGAGAAGGCATGATCGCCGGACGTTCGGCGGCGTCACCGGTTCGTAACGATCCGCCGAAAAAGCGCGATTGAACCGCCGGCCTCGCCCCAGAATAATGGTGTATCCCACGGAGGAACACCACCATGACACGCGTTTCGCGTTGGCTCGCGTCGCTGGCCGCGGTCGCGGCCCTGCACGCCGGCGTTCGGGCGGACGACAAGAAAGCGGACGACAAGACGACGCCTTCGGATCCCAAAGAGGTTCGCGTCGGGCCGCCGCCCGAGCTTGCCGAGCTTCGCAAGGCCGTCGAGGAGGCGGCTCGCAAGGGCGAGAACGTCGAGGAGATTCGCAAGCATCTCGAGGCGCTGGAGAAGGCGCTGGCCGGGAAGGCCTGGGTGAAGCCGAAGCCGGTCGAGGAGGAGCCGCCGCCGCGAGCGCGGCCCCTGCCCGAATTCCCCCGACCGGACGGACGCCCGCGGGGCCAGCTTCCCGAGAACCTGCTCAAGGCTCAGGAACTCATGCTGAAGGCGGCGACGCTGCGGGCCGAAGATCCGGCCGAAGCCGAACGCCTCATGAAACAGGCCCGTGAACTGCTCGGAGCCAACGCCGGCGGGCTGCTCGTCCCGCCGCGCATCGACGTCCGCCCGCTCCCGTTCCCCGTGGCGGGTCGCGGCGGATCGCGGCTCGGCATCCGTGTCGAAGACGTGCCCGAAGCGATGTTCGAGCGGTTGAAACTGCCGGACGACAACGGCATTCTCGCGGCCGAGATCGTGCCCGATTCGCCCGCCGAGAAGGCTGGCCTTCAAGTGGGGGACGTGCTCCTCGAGTTCGCGGGCAAGCCCGTCGGCGCCGACGCCGCGGCCTTCGTTCGCCGCGTGCAGGCGATGCGGCCCGGCGACAAAGTCGACATCGTTTACGTTCGACGCGGCAAGAAGGAAGAAGCGAAGGGCGTCGTGCTCGCGGACGTGAACCGAGTCGATCCGGATCGCCCGATTCCCGTGCCGATCCCGCCGCGGCTTCCGAACGACGATCTCCGCCCGGTCGAAAACAAGAGCCGGACCATCCGTTTCGACAACGATCAGTTCCGCCTCGGAGCGGAAGAAGACGGCATCCGCATCGCCGTGAGCGGCACCGTGACGGACGGCAAACTCGTGCCCTCCAAGATCGCGGTGATCGAAGGCCGCCGCACCGTGGACGCGGAGTCCGTCGAGAAACTGCCCGCCGAATACCGCGACCGCGTGAAGAAGATCCTGGACGAAGTGAAGTCCCCGAAGTGAGGCGTGCGGGAACTATAATCTTCCGCAACCCGCACCACCGAAGGGCGACCCATGCCGCGCCACGACGACGATGACGACGACGATCGCCCGCGATCCCGAAGTCGGGACGACGACGACGACGATGAGGACGACGACCGCCCGCGAAGACGGCGTCGCCGCCGCGACGACGATGACGACTGGGATCGCCCGAAGGCGAAAGCCGGCGGCGGCGGGAAGGTCGTGCTCATCGTCCTCGCGATCGCCGGCGGCCTGCTCCTCGTCTGCGGCGTCGGCGGATTCTTCCTGATCTTCCCCGCCATCACGAAGGTGCGCGAGGCGGCCGCTCGCACGCAGGAGATGAACAACGTCAAGCAGGCGTCGCTCGGCGTCATGAACCATCAGAACGCGACGGGCCTTCTGCCCCGTGCGGATGGGGACCTCAGCTGGCGCGTCCACATCCTGCCCTATGTCGAACAGGATAACCTGTACCGCCAGTTCGATCTGAAGCGTCCGTGGAATCAGGGCGGCAACCAGAAACTCGGCGACACGTTCATCAAGACGTACCAATCCCCGCTGGACGACCCACCCTCCAACCAGACGCACTACCGGGTCTTCACGGGGGACGGCACCGGCTTCGACCGCAAACTCTGGCCCCGCGGCTTCCCCGCGTTCATTCCGGACGGCATCTCGAACACGGTGATGATCATCGACACGGCCGAGTCCGTGCCGTGGTCGGCTCCGAAAGAGATCCCCGTTCTGCCCGGCGGCACGTTCCCCGACTTCGGCAACGCGAAGCGACCGCTCGCCGTCGTCGCCATGTTCGACGGATCGGTCCGCAGCGTGGACAAGAAGAAGATCGACGCCGCGACCGCGCGAGCCCTCGCATCCGCCTCCGGCGGCGAGGCCGTCAACTTGGATTGGTGATCACGGGGGTTTCGGTTTCTCGCGGGCCTCGGCGCGGGCGATCGAGACCCACACGAACAGCACGACGAACCACTGAACGAGGGGCACGATCGCCGGGGCGAGCGGAAGCGCTTCGCCCTGCGGGTCGTTGCGGCGGAAGAGGAACGCGGCGCCGAGCGAGGCGATGCCGAACATGCCGATGCCCACGGCCGCGCCATGAAGTCGCCGGATGCGAACGAGGTGCGTCTTACGCCGAGTGGCGATCAACGCGAGAAACGCGAGCGGGCCGAGCACGAAGAGCAGAATCGGCGGCTCGACCAGGCTCAGCACGAGCGCCGTCTCCACCGCCGCGGTGATGATGCAGGCGAGGATCGTTCGGCGATAGAACTGCGAGACGATGTTCATGTTCCGGCATCTTATTCGGCCGGATTCACTTCGCCGCCGTTGCGGGTGCTCATCGCGGCCAGGGCGCTTGGAGTCGTGCTCGCCTTCAGGAAACGCACGCTGCCGTCCCCCATCGCGACGTTCACCCCCTCGGTGTGGTAGCTGCCGTGAGCGCTCACCCGGGCGTACCACGCGTTCGCGATCGAGTTCCAGTCGACCGGCGGCGGCGGAACGGGCGGTTGCGGCGGAATCGGCGGCGGAGGCGGAACGTACGCGATCGCGTTCCGCGTGTTGATCGGCGCCTGAGCGCTCACGAACGCCCCGGCCGCGTTCCGATCCGGCGGCGGCGCCCACCGCGAGTAGTTGCCCGAGGGCTGCATCGCCGGGGAACTCGGAGCGTTGCTGATCGTCGCCGTGAAGTACGAGTCCAGCCCGCCATCCCCGATCACGCGCTCCCCGAAGAGGATCGTGTTCGAGAGCCCGTCCGGCGAGTGAAGCAGGATCACCGCGGACTGCCCGGCCACGGGTTGCGAGCCGGGGCCAGTCGTGTGGAAGTAGCCGTCCGTGGTCGCGGCGGCGGGCGGGAACGAGACGCGGCCGCCGTTCCCGCCGTAGGTCGTGAACGGGCCCTCGAAGTCCCCTTTCGGGTGCGAGGGGCAGAAGTGCAGCGGCAGCTTCGTGCTTGCGCGGCCGGGGTAGTTCGTGCCGTAGTTCGCGAAATCCCACTGGCGGAAGAGCGAGTCCTGCTCCGTGAAGGACAGCAGTTCGACGAAGAGCGTGGTGGGCCGGCCGCCGCCGAGTTCCGCGCCCGCAGGCAACTTGCCGTTCGCGTCGTTGAAGTTGTGGGCGCCGAGGGCGAGTTGCTTGAGGTTGTTCTGGCACTTGGCGCGGTTCGCCGCCTCGCGGACCTTTTGCACCGCCGGCAACAGCAGCCCGATGAGGATCGCGATGATCGCGATCACCACGAGGAGTTCGATCAGGGTGAAGCCACGCCTTCGGGTCATGATCACTCCCGAGGCGGGGTGAAGTCCGCGATGTACAACTGCGTGGGCGAGCGGCCGTCGCGGCTGGTCGTCCACATCAGCTTCGTGTAATCCGGCGAGAAGACGGGGAGCACGTCCTGACCTGGAGCGTGCGTGATCCGCGTCGTTTTCCCGGTCTCGAGGTTCATCCAGAAGAGATCGTAGTTCGGGCGGGCCATCGGGTCGGAGTGGTCCGCCGCGGTGTAGATGATGTGCTTGCCGTCCTTGTACCAATACGGAGCCCAGTACACCCATTTGTCGTTGTCGGTGAGGGCTTTCTCGCCGGTGCCGTCCGCGTTGATGACATAAATCTGGAGGCGGTCCTTCTCCTTGCGATCGGAGCGGAAGATGACTTTGGTCCCGTCCGGAGAGAAGAACGGGCCGCCGTTGTAGCAGTTCATCGCCGTGGTGAGGCGCTTCGCGCCGGTGCCGTCCGCGTTCATGATGAAGAGTTGGACGTTGCCGGCGTTCCCGGCCGAGTAGACGATCCGCTTGCCGTCCGCGGAGTAGCTCCCTTCCGCGGTGTACGCCTTGGCGTCCGGCGTGAGGCACTTCACGTTCGAGCCGTCCGGATCGGCCTCGTAAATCTTCATGTGTTCGTCGAAGTTCCACGAGTAGCGACGCGGCGGCGTGCCCTTCTTGCGGTCTTCTTCACGCTGGGCGATTTCCTCGGCCTGATGTTTCTTCGCGTTCGGGTCTTCGTGGGTGGAGGCGAAGATGACGCGTTTGCCGTCCGGCCGGAAGTACGAGCAGGTGGTGCGTCCGAGCCCGGGGCTCACGCGGTGGAACTTCCCGCTCGCGAGATCCTGCGAGAAGATCTGGTAGAACGGATTCCCGGTCCCCTTTTCTTCCGCCTGATAGATGGCGGTCTTGCCGTCCGGCGAGAAGTAGCCTTCGCCCGCCCGAACGAAATCCTTTGTCACTTGCGTGATATTTCGAAGGTAGGCCCCTTCGGCGACCTTCCAGTCGTCCTTGAAATCGGCCCCGACGGCGAGAGCGAGCACGAGCGTGTACATGATCGAACTCCATGGCCGGCACGGCATCCGTGCGGCTTCGGCGAATCTTCGAGATGTTATATCGCGATCAAATCAGTTCCGGGATCGCGGCGCCGTCCGGCAGCATCGGCATCGGTCGGCCGGAGCCGTCCGGGAAGCTGATGCGGTTGAAGTCGATGTTCAGGTGCTGGAACACGGTGGCCCAGAGGTCGTTCGGGGTCATGGGGCGGTCCTTCGGCACTTCGGCCTTCGCCGTGGTGCTGCCCACGACCACGCCCGTGCGGCAGGCGCCGCTCACCACGATGCTTTGGGCCTGCGGCCAGTGATCGCGACCCGGCTGGCTCACTTTCGTCTGCGTGCCGATCGAGTTCTCGATGCGCGGCGTGCGGCCGAACTCGCCGGTGATCACCAGCAGCACCCGCTTGTTCAGCCCGCGGCTGTAGAGGTCCTCGATCAAGGCGGACATCGCCTGGTCGAGGAACCCGAGCTTGTACTGCGTGTCGTCGAAGATGTGGCAGTTCACCGCGTGCGAGTCCCAGTTGTAGCAGTGATTCGGCTTCATCTGCACGCCGGGAGGCGTGGCGTTCTCCAGCACGCACGTGACCCACGTGGCGCCATGTTCGACGAGCCGCCGAGCCATGAGCGCCCGCTGGCCGTACCGGTGCAAACCGTAGCGTTCCCGCGTCTTCGGCGATTCGTTCTTGAGATCGAAGGCGGAGCGAGCCGCATCCGTCGAGATGAGTTCAAGCGCTCGGCCGCGGAGGGCTTCGATACTGGCGGCGCTGCCGCCCAGGTCCGGACCGTTGAGCGGCTTCTCGACGCGGCTCAGCAACCCGAGGCGATCGGCGAGTTTGTCTTCGGTGCCGGGAAGCAGCGAGAGGTTCTTCATCTCGAACTTCGGTTCGCTCGGGTCCCCGACCACCGCGAACGGGTGCGTCTGCGGCCCGAGGTACGCGGACCCGAAGCTGAAGACGTCGATCCCCTGACGGCCGCCGTCCACGATGTTGATGTAACTGGGAACCGGGGCGTGCTTGTGCTTCAGAACCTCGGCCACCATCGAGCCGACCATCGGCGTGTCGTTCACGAAGCCGACCGGTTGAAGCGGATCCCGCCCGGTGAGGAAGCGTTTGTGGCCGCCGCCGTGGTCCGCGAATTTGTGCGCGATCGAGCGGATGATCGAATACTTGTCCGCGAGCTTCGCGAGTTGCGGCATGTGCTCGCAGATCTGGATGCCGTTCACGTTGGTTTGGATCGGCTTCCACGGCCCGCGGAATTCGATCGGCGCGTCCGGCTTCATGTCGAACGTGTCCTGGTGCGGCGGTCCGCCGGGCAGCCACACGAAGATCACCGCGGGGTCGTTCGAGGAATGGTCGCCGGCTTTCTTGCCGAACGCGGCGAGATTCCCGGCCGCGGCCGAGGCGAACGCCACGGAACCGAATTTGAGCAGATCGCGACGCGACGGACCGGCACAGCGGAAGGCTTCGGACACGGGACAGGCTCCGGAGACGGAGTGATTCGGCGGGACGACTTCAATTTACCCGACCTCGCTCGCCGCGTCAAACGCGCACGACGAGCTCGGCGATGTCGTCTTGAACCGTGGGGATTGCCGCGGCGCGAATTCGTGTTCTAAGCTGGGACATGTCCACCGTGTCGGCACCGGCTCCGCGCGCCGCGATCTTCCCCGCCTCGATGCGGGAAGTGCTGCGAAACTACGCGTCCGCGGCGTCCCTGATCATGATCGGGTTCGCCTTCTACACGGCGCTCTTCACGTTCGTTCCGTTCTACCGCGAGCGGATCTTCACGCCGACCGGCTTCTTCGCCATTGAAGTCGTGATGATCGGCTACCTCGCCCTGCTGCCGCTCTTCTACGCCACCTTTCCGGACGATTACCCCGCGAAGTGTCGGCTGTTCTGGCGGGCGCTGGCGAACCTGCGATCGCGACGGCCCACGCCGAAGGAAGCCACCGCGATTCGCGCCGTCGGCGTCAAAGCCTTCTTCATGCCGCTGATGATCGCGTGGCTCTTCACGGGGTCGATCGGGCTCGGCCACGGGCTCCTCAACCCCGGCACGCTCGGCCTGTACGAAATGGCGATGAGCGTGATCGTGCTCGTCGATCTGAGTTTCTTCACCGTGGCCTACGGCGTGGAGCACCCGCGGCTGAAGAACGAGATCCGCAGCGTGGAGCCGACCGTTCTCGGATGGGCCGCGGCTCTCGCCTGCTATCCGCCGTTTCAACTCGCCACGGTCGCGGCCCTCGGCTGGTTCCCGCTCGAGCATCCCGAGTACGAGTCGTACGGGCTGCAGATTCCCGCCGGGCTCCTCATGCTCGGGCTGATGGCGATCTACACGTGGGCGTCGGTCTCGCTCGGGCTCAAGGCCAGCAACCTGACCAACCGCGGCACCGTGGATCACGGCCCGTACGCGGTCATCCGGCATCCGGCGTACATCTGCAAGAATCTGTTCTGGTGGGTGGCCGCCGTGCCCGTCGTGCATCGGCTCGTCCTGTCGGGCGATTCGGGCGCCGCGATCCTCGCCGTGCTGAGCCTCGCCGCGTGGACCGGCATCTACACCGTTCGCGCCCTCACCGAGGAACGCCACCTGAAGGCGGACCCGGATTACCGAGCCTACTGCGATCGCGTGAAGTGGCGGTACATCCCGCGGTTGTGGTGAATCACATGCGGTCCAGGTCCGCACGGTCCCGACCGGAGGACGCGGCGAGCGGGCCGGTCGCGGCTTCGGCGTCCGTCTCGCTCAGGGCGAACGGCGGGAACGGGATCTTCGCCAGCATCGGCTCGCGGAAGCTCGGCTGGTACAGCAACTTCTCTTCGGGTTGAAGTTGAGCGGCGGCGTCGCGGGCCGAGCGGCCGAGAAACTTCCACACGTCCATTCCCAGTTCGAGCGTGCCGCTGCGGCCGATGGCGCGCACCGCTGCGTTCTCGATCACCCGTGGCTTCACCAGGCTCGCCTGCTGCTGCGCTCCGAGCAGGATCACGCCCTGCGAACGCCCCTCCGCCGCCACTTCCTCGATCTGAGTCGTGATCGGGTCCGAACTGTCTCGCGGGGCGAACCGGTTCAGTTCGTCCAGCGTGACCAGGTACTTGAGCCCCTTCACCTGCTTGCTCGTCTGATGCTGCATGATTTGACGGAAGACGGCGGCGACGACGAAGCGCTGAAGCGAAGGCGCCCGCGAGAGGCCGTGCAAATCCACGACGATCGGCGAGTCCGTGCCCACGCTGGGCAGCTTGAGCGGGTTCCCGCGGGCGTCCTTGTTCCGCAGCACGCCGTCCCCTTCGTGCACGATGTACTTCAGCCGGCGGAGAAACTTCCCGCGGGTGCCCTTGTGCGAATCGGGGGACACGACCGGCCCCAGCTCCTTGAACTTGATCACGAACTCCTCGAAGGTCTGGGGCACGCCGTTGTTAGCGCTCAGCTTCGGGCCGCCCGCGGTCTCCAGCGTCAGCCATTCCTCCACGTCCGCGATCAGGCTGCCGAAGTTCGGGTCGTACACGTCGTCGTCCGAGAACAGGAAGTGGAACAGCCCCTGCTCGATGATGTCCGCGAGGGACCAACTGTACGGCTTGACGTCGAGGGTGCGGCCGCCGGTGGCCACGGGCGTGAGCAGTCCCTTTTCCTGCGGCGCGAAGAACGACGGCTTGCGGAACGGTTCCGGGTCCGGCACGCCACTCGCCCGCCAATCCTGGCGGTTCTGCAGTTCCTCCTTGCGGAAGTCCCGATTCCAGCGATCGATGAAGAACAGATCGAAGTTCTTGACGTTGAAGACGACCGGCACCACTTGCAGGCGGTGCGGGTCGTTCATCCGTTCGGTCGCCTGGCGTTTCGCCTCGCGAAGCAGCAGCCAGTTCAGGGTGAGGAGCAGCGTGGACTTGGTGCCGAGGCCGGCGATGCCGTTGACGTTGAGGTGCCCGCCGTTCTTGCCGAGGAGGAAATCCAAGTCGATGGTGGCGCGGCCCGCGTAGTCGGTGCCGCCGTTGCGGAGCAGGCCGACCTCGAGCTTCTGCCCCATTTTGTCCACGCCGTACCCGCGGGCGGCGTCCTCGGCCGTCGCGAGGAAGACCTCGCTTTCTTCCGTGGGCGGCGTGTGCGCCACCGGCTCCGTACGCAGGATCGCAGCTTCGGCGTAGGTCACGCCTTCAGATTCGAACGGCGGCCGCTCGGTGGTTCGCCCGTCGAACCGAGCCGCTTCCTCGTGAACGTCCCGCTGACGCGAGCGCCGGTACACCTCGAGCACGATCGCCACGAACTTCACGGTTCGGCCGCCGACCTGGCTCGTGGTCGTCACGATCTGCGTGCGTTCGACCGCCATGCTGCGATCGACCCAGAAGTAGAACTTGCCGCTGGTGGACTCGTGCTCCGGCGGAGCGGACACACGACCGAGCGGAACGACGGACGGGGAGTGGGCCACGGTGGTACCTCGGGTGCGGCGTCAACCGATCATTCGATTGCAAAGCGACCGCAGCAGCAATGTCAGCTTCGCGACTTTGCTCACCTCGGGTCGCCGCGACCAGACATCGTGGCCCCCGCGTTCGATGGCCTGAAGGATGGCGCGGCCGCCGGCGATGAACAAGTCCACGTCCGTTCGGGCGGATCGCGGCAGAAGCGGCGGCAACTTCGATCCGCGGTCGAAGAACGAGTTCGCTCGCTTCACCTCGAATCGCATCAACTCGCGGAAGGCCGGCGTGAACCGTTTCGCGGCGAGGTCGTCGTCCGTGTAGCCGAAGCGATCGCGGTCCTCCTTCGGGAGGTACACGCGGCCGATGTCCAGATCGCGGGACACGTCCTGCCAGAAGTTCGCGAGTTGAAGCCCCGTGCAGACCTCGTCCGACAGGGCCGCGCGTTCGGAATCGAAGCTCTCGAAGAGATGCAGCACGAGCCGGCCTACGGGGTTCGCCGAGTTCGCGCAGTAGCCGCGGAGTTGGTCGAAGGTGTCGTACCGATTCACGCGTTGATCCTGCTCGAAGGCGACGAGCAGGTTCAGGAACGGCTCGGGCGGAATGTCGAAGCGGCGGATCGTTTCGCGAAGCGCGATCGTCACGGGGTGCATGGGCGTGCCGGTGTAGCAGGAGCGGAGTTCGGATCGCCACCAGTCCAGAAGCGCAAGCGATTCCTCCCCGCCCGCGGTCTCGTCCGCGAGGTCGTCCGCCCAGCGGCAGTAGGCGTACACGGCATGGAAGTGCGGCACGAGCCGCCGCGGGAGCAGCAATGAAACGACCGTGAAGTTCTCGTAGTGACCGCGGGCGACATGGGAACAGTACGCCTTCGCGGCACGAAGCCCGACCGCGGCCGAGGGCGTGTGTGCGGGGCCCCAGCGATTCAACTCGTCCGCGAAGTTCCAGCCCATGCCCTCAATATACTTTTGAACAATCCTCCCGTTCCGCGGAGTTCTCCCGTGCGCAGACTCTCCCTTCTGCTGATCCCGGCGGCGGCTCTTGTCGCGACCCTCGTGGCGCTCTCGACCGGCGGCGGCGCCGCCGAGGCTCCCAGGAGCGGCATCGCGAAACGCGAACTCTGGACGACCTCGAACATCAAGGGCTCGCCGGAGCCGCCCGATCCGTTCGCGCTGAAACGCGTCTACCCGGGCCTCAAGTTCGACGAAGCGCTCGAGCTCGCGGCCGTGCCTGGGAAGAAGGCGTGGGGCGTCGCCGAGCGGCAGGGAAAGATCTTCATCGTGGACGCGGCTCAACCGGTGAAGAAGCTCGTGCTCGACGTGAAGCACACCGTGTACGGGCTCGCGTTCCACCCGGACTTCGCGAAGAACGGCTTCCTCTACCTCACCGAAGTTCCGGACGGGTCGAAAGACGCGCCGGACGGCACGCACGTGATCCGCTACACCGTGGACCCGAACACGGGAACGGCGGATCCCAAGAGCGCGAAGACGATCATCCGATGGCCGAACGGCGGGCACAACGGCGGGTGCCTCCGCTTCGGCCCGGACGGCATGCTCTACATCGTCACCGGCGACGGCAGCGGCATCGCGGACAGCCTGCTCACCGGGCAGGACATCGGCGATCTGCTCGGCTCCATCCTGCGGGTCGACGTGAACACCGAGGCCGCCTACGCCGTGCCGAAAGACAACCCATTCGCGAGCGTGAAAGGCGCACGGCCCGAAGTGTGGTGCTACGGCAACCGCCAGTGCTGGAAGTTCAGCTTCGACACCGCCACCGCGGACTGCTGGGCCGGCGAAGTGGGCCAGGACCTGTGGGACATGATCATCAAGGTCGAGAAGGGCGGAAACTACGGCTGGAGCATCAAGGAAGGTACGCACTACTTCCGCCCCGAGCGCAAACTCGGGCCGAGCCCGATCATCCCGCCGGTGGTCGAACACACGCATGCCGAGTTCCGTTCCATCACCGGCGGCTACGTGTACCACGGGAGCAAGGTGCCCGCGCTCCGCGGCCACTACGTCTACGGCGACTACGACACCGGCCGCGTCTGGGCCTTCAAATACGACGCGAAATCGAAGAAGCCGACCGAGCACCGTCAACTCGCGGACACGACGCTCCGCATCATCGCGTGGGCGCAGGATTCCGAAGGCGAAGTGTACGCCATGGACTTCATCGACGGCGGCATCTACCGCATCGAGCCGGCTCCGAAGCCGACCGCGCCCGTGGCTCAGTTCCCGCGCAAACTCAGCGAGACCGGCGTCTTCGCGGACACGAAAACCCACACCCCCGCGAAGGGGCTCATCCCGTACTCCGTGAACTCGGAACTCTGGTCGGATGGGGCTTACAAGGAGCGCTTCATCGCGCTGCCCGGCGACTCCAAGATCGAATTCGAAACCGTGACCTACCCGCAGCCCGCGCCCGGCTCCGTGCCCGGATGGCGGTTCCCGAACGGCACGGTGCTGGTCAAGACGTTCGCCCTGGAACTGGAGCCGGGCAAGCGGCACCGCCTCGAAACGCGGCTGCTCGTGGCCGAACGCGTCGGCGGCACCGAAGAGTACGGCGACCAGGTGTGGAGCGGGTACACCTACATCTGGAACGACGACCAGACCGACGCCGAACTCGCGGACATCAAGGGCGTGGACAAGGAGTACATCGTGAACGACGGGAACGCGAAGCGCTCCCAGAAGTGGCATTTCCCGAGCCGAGCGGAATGCACCATGTGCCACACCGTGACCGCGAAGTACGCCCTCGGCGTGAACACGGCCCAGATGAACAAGGATCACGACTACGGCGGCACGGTCGCGAATCAGCTTTCGACTTTGGAGCATCTCGGTATCTTCGACCGCAAACTGCCGAAGCCCGTGGACCAACTCGACAAACTGGCCAACCCGCGCGACGAGAAGCAGGATTTGGACAAGCGGGCACGGGCATACCTCGAAGCGAACTGCAGCCACTGCCACCGCAAGTGGGGCGGCGGCAACGCCGAGTTCCAACTGCTGCACACGCTGCCGCTGAAGGAGACCGGCACGCTCGACGTGAAGCCGGGACAGGGAGCGTTCGAACTCAAGGACCCTCGGCTGCTCGTTCCCGGCGACCCGGCCCGTTCCATGATCCATCACCGCATGACGCGGATCGGCCTGGGCCGCATGCCGCACATTGCCTCGAACGTGGTGGACGAACGCGGCGTGGATCTGATCCGCAAATGGATCGAAGGCATGAAGTGACGCTCAGTCCGAATCGGAGTCTTCGTCCAGTTCCACGTCGCGGGCCCGGCGTCGCTTTCGCTTATACTTGGCGAGACGAGCCGTGGCCCGCTTCCATTCGCGATAGCGGCTTCGACCGATCAACGCGAACACGCCCGGGATCAGAAACATCACGCCAAACACGGAGCAGACCACCGCGACGACGCCGAAAAGCTCATCCATGCGAGGGTTCTTCGGCCCTCCGTCCTCCAGAGCGATCAAGCACGCGACAGTGAGTGCGAGATAGAAGAGCGCGAGGAGCAAAGTCAGGATCGCGGGCAGGAGCGGATTCTTCATCTTGCGGCGGGCGAGTTGAATGCCCGCGACGAGCAATCCGCCGGCGATCGCGAGGCCGATCGAGGTGCTGCAACTGGCGGCCGGGTTCGGCGGAAGCTTCGGGTTGTTCACCCGCAACATCGCGTCCGCGATTGCGCCGAAGCAACTCGTCAAGATCATCGCGACGCCATCGAAGATCCACGCCCAGGCCGCGACGCGGATCGCGCCGGGATACGGCGGCACGTCCGGAGGCGACTCGTCGCTCGCCTCCGGCTCGACACCTTCGGGTTCAGGCGCCGAGCGTGCCCCGCAATAGGGGCACCGCTCGTCCGTGAAACCGATCGTGGTCCGGGCTTGATCCTGGAGGTGTGCCACTACCCGCCGGGCACGAGCAAGTGGAACAAGATCGAGCATCGGCTGTTCTGCCACATCACGCGGACGTGGCAGGGCGTCCCGTTGGAGACGGTCGACG